>Ga0209211_10001625_pt1 | contig 41836 bp, 42 predicted proteins | sample RifGroA2_FD_183992 | JGI IMG/M metagenome (GOLD analysis project Ga0209211, IMG submission 183992) | Groundwater microbial communities from Rifle, Colorado, USA - Groundwater A2 (SPAdes) (version 2) | ecosystem: Environmental > Aquatic > Deep subsurface > Groundwater | place: Rifle, Colorado...
ACAAAGATTAAAATCTGGAACGAAGTATACAACAACCTTGAACACTGTGGTTTAAATGGAAAAACGCCAAATGAAATGCTAGAATTATTATCAATCAACAAACCGACAAATGTCTGTGGTTAAAACATAAATAATCCCACCAAATTATCTCTTGAAATAATGTTATTTGTATGTTATAGTGTTTAAGCTAAACTTAGCCGGCGTTAAATTGCGGACCCGTGGTGTAGCCCGGTTAACACGTCTCCCTGTCACGGAGAAGATCGCCGGTTCGAATCCGGTCGGGTCCGCCAGCTAAATAATCAACCGCCCCCTAAGGGGCGGTTTTTAAAACCTTTTTAAGGTTTGGTTGATGGTGGATATACCATAATCCCAAAATAATGGTTAAGCCGGATATCCAAAAACCAGCTCTCAAGCCTAAAAAGATGTTTTGCTCATCTACTCGCAAAAACTCTAAAACAAATCTTAATAATCCAGTCAACACCAAATACCAGGCAAATGTTTGCCCAGGAATTTTTATTTTCTTGCCCACTTGCCAAAGTAAATAAGCTATTAATAACAAACCGATTGACTCATACAAAAAAGTCGGGTGAAAATAATTGGCCCTGATAAATTCTACCGGCCGATTAATTTCAGCTACGGGTATGCCCCAAGGTAACGATGTGGGTACGCCAAAAAGTTCCTGATTAAAATAATTCCCCCATCTGCCAACAGCCTGGCCCAAAGCCAGACCGGGTGCAAAAGTATCAAGCATTTGCCAAAAAGAAAACTTTTCTCGGCCGCTCCACCACCATAAAAAAATCACACCCACCAACAAACTTCCATGCCAGGCTAGGCCACCCTGCCAAATATAAAAAATTTCCGTTAGATGTTTTTGAAAATACCACCATTCGTATATAAATACATCCAGTAAACGAGCACCTAACAACCCAGCTACCACTAACCAGATTATCAATTCATCTAGTTTTTTCAGAGGTAATCCTTGACGGCGCCAGCTTGACCGCGTCAACCAATAACCAACAACTATTCCTGTTACTAACAGCAAGCCGTACCAATGAACCTGAAAAATGCCAAATTCAATCATAATTGAATCCGGTACCTGGGAATGTAATAATTCTGCCAACCACATATGCTTGGCTGTAGTTAACTAATTTATTAATTCACTTAACCACCAATTAATTTTGCCTGGATAAGTTCTTTTAATTTTGACCAATCTTCAACCATTTCGCCATTCAAGAAAAAGGTTGGCGTGCCGCCGATGTTGCGGTTATCTCCCTCGCGCATATCAGCTCTAACAATATCTGTTTTAGCGCGAGCATCCAGACAAGCAGCAAATCCGCTCTCACCATCAATATTAAGGTCAAGCTGCCGGGCGTAAGCCACTAAATCGTCACGGGAAAAATTCGGTTGGTTATCAAACAACAAATCATGATATTCCCAAAATTTACCCTGATCATTAGCGCACTCCGCTGCTAAAGCCGCTCGGAAAGCTTGGGTATGAATTGTCACTAAAGGAAAATGGTAATACCGGAAATTCAACCGATCACCAAACGTGGCTAAAACATCTTTGAGGGTTGATTGAGCTGACTTGCAGGCTGGGCATTGGAAATCAGAAAACTCTTCCAAAACTAAAGTGGCGTCAGTCGGCCCTTGAGTTGGGCGCGCTGTCTCATCACCACCCCTATAAGGCGGTTTAGAGCTAGCCGCCATTAATATTCCTACCAAGGCAATAATTACTACTAATCCGCCACCCCACCACCAAATTTGCTTGGATAAACGCATTTTACTGAGCTAATACCTGATCAACCACCGCTTTTAGCTGTTCATAAGGTACCGCCCCTTCAACCGGCGTACCGTTGATAAAGCTGGTCGGAGTACCTTGAACACCATAGCTGGTGCCTTCTTGTAAATCCGCTTGCACTTTGCTGGTCATTTCACCCTGATCTAAACAAGTGCGGAAACGACCTTCGGCCACACCGACCTCTTTAGCTAATGGGTACAAATCTGTTAAAGCAAACCCAGTACCATTGGAGGTTGTTCGCTCAAATATTTTATCAATAAAATTCCAATAAGCCTCACTACCACCTAATTTACCAACACATTCAGCGGCTTCAGCCTCTTTTTGAGCATTAACATGGAAAGATAAAGGGAAATGACGATAGATCCAGCGAACTTGGCCTGAGTATTCATTCATTATTCTTTGCATGCTGGGATGGAATGATTTGCAGTATGGGCACTCCAAATCTGTATAAGTTACGATTGTTAATGGTGCCTCACTAGATCCTCTAACATAATCGGTAGATTTGACAGCAATATTTACTGGCGTCGGTGCGGTTGGCTGACTAGGTGCAGCGGCAGTTGGTGTTGGCGTCCCAGTGTTAGTAACTGCTACTTTTGTACCCTTACCAGAAAAAGCAAAACTAGCAGCCAAGACAAAACCAATTAAACTCACTCCCGCTACCCCAACTAACAAGCCCATAATAAAAGTTAACTTAGGTGAAGCACCGCTAAAAATACCAGTTAACCCACTACTCGCTGGGCTGGGAATGACTGATGCCTCATTATGTTCATGATCATGCATGGTTGATTGATCCATAATATATTAACAAATTAAAATTTAGTGCTTTGATTGTAACATGGGCACATATATGCGTCCAGGTTATTGGGGGGCTTTTTGTTTAAATTCACTAATAATCAAGTAATCTATTAATTTTTGCCACAATTCAAGCGTCAGCACACCCTCAATTTTCCTGCCATTAACAAACCAAGCTGGCGTCCCACTCACGCCCGCGGCTACACCATCGGAAAAGTCTGATTGAATTTCTGCCAATGTTTGATGCTGCAATAAACAATTACTAAATTCTTTCGTATCCAAACGTAATGATTGCGCTAAGGCCAAATAAAGTTCACTACCTAAATCATCCTGGCGTTCAAACAAGGCATCATGATACTGCCAAAATTTTCCTTGTTTATAAGCGCAATTAGCCGCTTCCGCTGCTGTTATCGCCTCGCTATGAATGGAAGATACGGGAAAATCACGGTAAATAAATTTAACAGCTTCTGGATATCTTTTTAAAACCTCTTTTAATATGGGAGCGGCTTCCTTACAAAAAGGACATTGAAAATCTCCAAATTCCACTATCACCAACGGCGCTACAGGAGAACCTTGCCAAGGATCATCACTAGTTTCCAACCTGGTGATAGGAATAGAAGCCATCGGCAAATTAATCTCAGGTGATGGTGTTGTAACTATGTTATTGTCATTTATATTAAATACTCTGAGTAACAAGGGTATACCAAACCACAAGACAACTAATACCACAATACTTATAAACCAAGGGCGCTTAAACCAGGGTTTATTAGTCTGATTAAGTTGTATTTGAACTTCAGGAACCATAAATCAATAAACACTTTTTACGCCCGGCGGCAGCTGCTCGCGCCACCTTTCACTTTGCTCATACTGATAAGCTACCTGTAATAATTTGTCTTCCGACCAAGCTGGGCCAATTAATTGCAAACCAACTGGCAAGCCGCCTGCCAAACCACAAGGTAAAGAAATGGCTGGTAAACCAGCAATATTTACCGGCACAGTATAAACATCAGCTAAATACATTGACAAAGGATCAGCCAGTTTACTGCCTAATGCAAAAGCGGTAGTTGGGGTGGTGGGTGTGGCTAAAATATCTACCTTATTAAAAATTTTATCAAAATCTTTTTTAATAACCTGCCGGACAAGCAGAGCCTGATGGTAATAAGCTTCATAATAACCAGCGGAAAGTACATAAGTACCAAGCATTATCCGCCGCTTGGCCTCAGCTCCCAATAGCTGCCCACGTGTTTTGGTATATAAATCTGCCAAGCTTTCTACTCCCGCCCGCCCGCCATAACGTATGCCGTCATAACGGGCTAAATTGGCACTGACTTCTGAAGGGCAAATTACGTAATACGCTGCCAGGGCATACTCTAAAGATGGCAAACTAACCTCTACTATGGTCGCGGCCAATGATTTTATTTTGGCAATAGCTTTTTCCACCAGCTCTTTCACTTCTGCTTGTAGGCCGTCGGCAAAAAACTCTGCGGCCACACCAATCCGCATGCCTTTAATATCTTTTGGCAAATTAGCCAAATAATCAGGCACGCTTTGGCGGCTGCTAGTAGCGTCACGCTCATCCTGCCCGGCAATCACCTGCAAAATCCTGGCGGTGTCAGTTACAGTTCGCGCTAGGGGGCCAACTTGATCCAATGAAGAAGTCATGGCCATAAGCCCGTGGCGCGATACCCGGCCGTAAGTTGGTTTAAGACCAACCACACCACAAAAAGATGCTGGCTGACGAACAGAACCACCAGTCTCAGAGCCTAGAGCGGCCACACATTCAACTGCCGCCACCGCGGCAGTTGAACCAGATGAAGACCCACCAGTAACCTTGGTTTTATCCCATGGATTATTAGATGGCCCGTAGCCAGAATTTTCTCCTGAAGAACCCATAGCAAATTCATCACAATTGGTTTTGCCAACAATAATCGCCCCGGCCTGCTTTAACCTCTCCACTACCGTAGCGTCATAAGGCGGCAGATAATTATCCAAAATTTTTGACCCACCAGTAGAACGGATGCCTTTAGTAACAATCACATCTTTTATCGCCACCGGCACACCAGCTAAACTGCCGACCTTTTCACCCTTAGTAATAGCCTCATCAATTTGCCTGGCTTGTGCCAAGGCTTGCTGGGGAGTTGGCGTGATAAAACTGTTTAACTTACTGGCGGCAATGGTCTTATTAAATTTTTCCACCACTTCAACAGCTGATAATTCCCGCGCCTTTATTTTTTCAGTTAATTGTTGGATACCCAACATAAAATTACTCCCGGTTAGTAAAAACTTCCGGCACTGACACGGCGTTATTTTCCTGCTCGGGAGCGGCTTTTATTAATTTTTCAGCGTTCGGCCAAACCTTTACTTCATCAGCGCGTAATTTTACGCCCTCAGGATTACTACTTTCTGCCTGGCCTTTTATAGTTTGTAATTTTGCCACATAGGCTAAAACTTCACCTAGTTGCGCCGCATACTGCTCAACTTCTGCCGGTGTCAATTCCAGGCGGGCGAGTTTGGCTAAATGCTCAACTTCTTTAGTAGTTAATGCCATATCATTTAGTTTAAATCATCCTTACTTATTAACCAACTTATTAAAATCATCTTCTGATAAAACTTTGACACCTAATTTTTTAGCCTTGGTCATTTTAGATCCTGGATTTTCCCCGGCCACCACATAATCAGTCTGAGCACTAACACTCTCACTGGTAGAGCCACCTTGCTGCCTGATTATTTCCCCGACCTGCTGACGAGTTAAGTTAGTCAGTGTGCCTGTTAACACAAAAGTTTTACCATTAAATTTACCTGGGCCGGACCTCACATAATTTTCTACTTTCACTCCAAATTTTTGCAGTCGTTCAATTAATTTTCTATTAGGCGCTAAAGAGAAAAATTCTGCTAAGCTTTTAGCAACAACTGGTCCGATATTGCTAATTTTTTCAAACTCCTCATGTTTGGCTACTATTAATTTACCCAGGGTGCCGAAATGTCCGGCTAAATCCCTGGCGGTTTCCTCACCCACATGCCTTATCCCCAAAGCATAAATAAATTTATCTAAACTTACTTTACGGCGGCCAGCCAGGGCTTCAACTATTTTTTTAGCCGAGGTTTCGGCAAAACGCTCCAATGGTTCCAGTTCATCAACAGTTAAAGTGAATAGATCGGCCGTATCTTTTACTAAACCATTATCCATCAGCTGATCAATGATTTTAGGGCCTAAACCCATAACGTTTAGTGCTGACCGGGAAACAAAATGATAAACCCGCTCACGCGCCACGGCAAAACAATGCGGATTAGAACAATAGTGCGCTACCTCACCCGCCTTCCTTACCACAGCACTACCACACGCTGGGCATTTGTTCGGCATCGTAAAACTTTTCGCCTTAGCTGGGCGCATACGTTTTAAAACTTCCACTACATCAGGAATAATATCCCCAGCTTTTTGAATAATGACCGTGTCACCAATCCTAATATCAAGGCGGTCTATTTCATCTTGATTATGCAAAGTAGCCCGCGATACAGTAGAGCCAGCAACAGTTACTGGCTCCAGCACCGCTACCGGCGTCAGCACACCAGTACGGCCAACCTGCACAATAATATCTTTAACGCGCGTCGTCGCCTGTTCGGCTGGAAATTTAAAAGCCAGCATCCAGCGCTCCGACTTGCCAATAAAACCTAAAATGCTCTCTTGAGCAATATTATCAACCACTATAACCACACCATCAGTTTGATAAGGCAAAGATTCTCTTTTTTTCTCCCATGTTTTTATATAAAGATCAACTGCAGCCAAGTCTGATAAGGGGCGGCAATGAGGATTAATTTTAAAGCCTAAATTTTTTAACAAATCATGAACTTGCGCATGGGTTGGTAAATCCAATTCAGTCAGTATTTCAAAAGCATAAAAATCCATACGTCTGTTAGCTGTCACCTTAGGATCAAGCTGCCTAATAGTGCCGGCAGCTAAATTGCGCGGATTAGCAAATGGAGACGCTCCTTTTTTTTCTTGCAAGCGATTAATCCTGGCAAGCTCCGCCTTGGTAATTACTACCTCGCCCCTAATATCCAACCTCTCAGGTAAGCTCATTCCTACTTTTTCCAAACGCAAAGGAACACTTTCTATGGTTTTAATATTTAGTGTTACCTCCTCCCCAACTAAACCATCTCCCCGAGTAGTTGCTCGCACAAAAATACCTTGCTCATAAGTTAATACCATAGCCAAACCATCCATTTTCAGTTCGCCAAAATAACCTTTTATATTCTGGCCGATTAACTTGACATTGCGTTGTTGCCACTCAGCTACTTCTGTAAAATTAAATGCATCTTCAATGGAAAGGATTGGCCGCGGGTGCTTAACTTTTTTAAATCCTGCCAAGGCCTTACCACCGACGCGCTGACTCGGAGAATCGGGCGTAATCAATTCCGGCCACTCTTTTTCCAGTTTAACCAGTTCGTGTTTTAGCGAATCCAAAGCCGCATCCGAGATCTCTTGCTTATCCAACACATGATAAAGATAGCGGTGATGATTGATCTCGGTGCGCAATTTTTGAATGCGGACTTTAGCTTCTTGTTTAATCATGGTACATCACAAAAAGTAGATGATGCGTCTTTTTCTTTACAAATTTGTTGTTCCGAAAAAATTGTGTAATCAAACACACCAAATTGAGGCGCATTAATCGGCACAGTAATGGATAAAGCCTGTTGGCTATCGCCCACTTGCCCAGTAGCTTTAACCTGCAGCTGGGCTGGCATGTCAAAAGTCAAGGTATCATTAAAAGCTTTTAAATTTAAACTGCATGCATCATTGAATAGAGCACGCACACGCAAATACGGAAATTTATCAGTAACGGAGTTGGTAATTGGTTCGGTACAACCACTAGATTCACTGCTTGAACATAATCGCCTCTCACTTCTTGGCACATAATTACCTGCCTCTAATGTCCAAAATGACTGCACTACTTCCAACCAAGTGTACTGACCGCCAGGACATGAGGCGGAATCGGTATCCCAAGTTAAAGTAATAGAATCAGCCTGATCAGTGGTATTATCCGGATCAAATAAAGGTACTTCAAAAGTCTGGTTTTCTAAAAGAGTCAGTATAATGCCTTCACTCCCAACTGTTTTCGTATAAGACCGCCACCAGGCGCCATTAGATATTGTCTCGGGATTGTTTTGACTAACATCTAAGTTCGTATTGCCTTTTTGCCTGAACTCATACAAAGCGTCTTCCAGTCCACTTTCGGCCACATAAAAAGCCTGGACACCCCTCACCCCGGCACCGGTTATTTTAAGCTCACGCACAATCAAAGTACCCGCCGATAAAGCTGTTACTAAAATAGCCGACAATACAAACAAACTGAGTAATAGTGATATGCCTCTAGTGTCGCGCATAATCATCGGCGATAAGAACGAGAAACTATAGTAGTTTGCAGCCATAATACGGTCGGGCTGGTACCTGGTTCAGGATCTTTACTTTGGGCGGTAAAAGCCAAGGTAACCCTGGGCTGTTCACTTGGCAAGGTAACACAAGCAGCGCCACTACAAGGTTCAAATGGATCAACACCCGGTACAATATAGTACTTAATGCTTACAACTTGCACATCATCGGATAAAATAGCTGACCAGGTGCCGGCTTCTGTAAAGCAAGAAAGACCGCGGCAAACTTCCAGAGTATCACTATTCTTTCTGTATAAAACCGGCTGATAAGAACTGTCGCGCAAAGCCAAAATTTCAACCGCTACTACTGTCACGCCGTCACTTTCAATTAAATCTAAACCTGCCTGGTTATAATAATCGTAATCAATCTCACTGCTGTGAAGGTCGCGAACTAAAGTCTCCAGGGCGAATCTGACACTGCCCTGCACGCGTTGGTTGGCCATTATCCGTTTTTGAACGCGCGATACATATAAGAATATGCCAGCTGCCGCCGACACCACCACAATTATCAAAGCCATCACCACCAATAGTTCAATAGTTGAAAATCCTTGGTTTGCTAATTTTTTTTCTTTATGGCTCATAAGGTTTATTGCTGAAACGCCAATTATATAGCCATTCTTCCACCTCTATGCTCAGCCGCCGCCCTGCCTCTTCCCATTCAACCCGGGAAATTACCTTAATTCCTCCTTTAATATTGGTGCCGGTACACTGCGCCTGGTCGCCGGCTACTTTATTACCCAACGCATCATAACAAATAGCATATAAAGTAAGCAGACGGGAATAAGTTGTGATGGTATCTGGTGGTACTATGTTGGGGCGTTGTCTATATAAATTTTTTGCCGGATGGCGAGTAATTTTTGCGCCTTCCTCATTCATATTGTCAACTGCAGGATTCAAAGTCCAAATTAAACTAGTTATATTCAAAACCGGAATAGCCGTCGGGTCGCTGTCAAATTCCAATCCCTCATCCCAGGCATTTGCCAGATTTGTGTCGGCTGTCTTCCCTTTTAGCCAATTACTATCCCTAATACTCCTAACTACTTCCACCCCTTCCCGCGCTAAATTGGTGGCGGTCATTCTGGCTTCCACTCCTTGCGAATAAGCCAGATTGCTTTGGGCCAAAGCCACTACTGAAATTATTCCGGTAATCAAAATGCCTATGGCAGCAATAGCCTCTATTAAACCAATTCCTGGTTTTTTAACAAAATACAACTTCATAAAAGTTATCATTGACAGGCATTTGCTATTGGAATTATATCACTCACTATAATTTGTCCCGAAGCCGCATTGCTTGAAATTATAATACCTTCATCCGATAAATATGGACTGCAAACTACAAACTCTATCAGACCAAAATTTTTTAATCCAGTATTATTATTGATTCGGCGATCACCAAAGGGCGGCACAAAAACATAAGAGAAACTTGCATCATTTGTATCCCTTAAATTCTGTCCTTCGTAATAAATTACATGATTAAGGTTATTATCCAACTCAACATTATGAAAAGAGGTGTAATAAGTGAAGCCGTCAAAATTATTTTGGTCCGGCTCATCGTACCATTGGTCATCGCCAAAGGCAAAATAACCATCTGGATTAGTATCGGCAAATAAAGTGATAGCGTCATCTTGTGTACTAACAAAAATACCATAACCCCCCTCGGAATATTTAATTTCGCCCCCAAAATCGTAGGTTTTACCGCCTAAAGTATAATCTTGAGCTTGGTGAAAAATTGAGGCTATGTAATAAGCGGAATTGCGCAAATCATCTTTATGTTTCCCCGCGTTAAAATTAATTATCATCACCACTGACAAAATCATGATAATAGAAACGCTCACCAGCATTTCCACCAAGGTGAAACCAGACCTTTTATTTAATAGCGATCTGCAAAAAAATTGATTCATGACCGGCAAAAATAAAGAAAAATTTTTCATTATAATTATATTTTGTGGTTAACCTTTTACATTTTTCAACCTATCCCACTAGCCTTATATACCAATTTACCATAACCTCGCCCCAGATGAATACGGCCACAGTCGCAGCTGTTAAAAAAGTGCCAAAAGCTAATTCACTTTTCAGGCCGTAATTCCGGAATATCACCAAAATTAAACCAACCACCGCTCCTAACCAATAAGAAATTACTATGGCAGTTATTACATCAGGCCAGCCTAAAGCCGCGCCCATCAACGCACCTAAGCGGATGTCGCCAGCACCCAACCAACGGCCTCGGGAAATAAAATATTGCAGAGCAAAAAAACCAGCTGCCACCACTATGGCTAACAATAAATTTGTAAAAGATAGGCCTCTTAATAAATTCAGCAGTAGTATTACCGCGGCGCCACTTAAAGTGATAACATCTGGCAAAACCTTGAACCTAAAATCAAATATAAAAAGCGTGCCGGCATAAGTTGCCATCACAAAAAAAGTAATCAGCCACAGCCAATCGCCTGGCGGCATAAAGCTCACACCCAAGACAAACAGCAAACCGATACCGCCTTCTACAATTGGATATTGCCAGGAAATACGATCGTGGCAATTAGCGCATTTACCCCGCAACCAGATAAAGGAAATCAGCGGAAAGTTGTGATACCAAGCGAGTTGTTTACCACAGGAGCGGCAATGGGAACGTCCGTTGATTTTTTCCTCAGCCATCAACCTAATAACCAGCACATTAACAAAGCTTCCTAAACATACACCAAGAATAAAGGCTAAAATTTCTAACATAGTTATAGCTTTATTTTACCACAAAACCCTCTCGTTACAGAGAGGGTTTTGTTTAACATTATCAGTATTAAGTATTATAGACATGCACCGGAAGTTACACCAGCAGATGTTGCACAATTAGCGCCAAGATCTAATCCACCTGTATTTCCTTCTAGAGTAAATTCTATGTCATAATCAGCTCCATCTGTGGATGCATATGTGTAAATATTTCCAGCTGGTGGGGTGGGAGCCTCAGGTACTCTACCCATATATGTAGTGCCGGCGGCATCAGCTGCACTCTCAAAACCAGCGGTGGCACTTAAACTATCATGATTAGCATCACCCAATGTTCCATTTTCAGCATCTGTACCAAGGGTACCTGTTGGATAAAGATTCTCATCAGCAAAGAATAGCTCTAGGGCAGTTTGAATTTGCTTTACATCAGCGACGCGCTTGGCATCACGGGACTTTTGCCGGGCATTATTCAAAGCAACCACGGCTAGGGTGGACAATATACCAATGATGGCAATAACCACCAATAACTCAATCAAAGTAAAACCTTTTTGTTGTGTCATTGTTGTCACCCCCTTTCCTTATTATTCTATAGCTTGGTATTTGCTTGTCGTTATGAATAAGACCGACAAATCAAGCTATGAACTTAATTATTAACCGTAATTGATAGTATATCACTAAATAGAAGCTTTGTCCACTAAGAAATTTTTATCATTTACTCTTACTATGTACTTCTATACATTGCCGATTGATTGGTATATCGGCAAAATAATAGCCGCCACCATCACACCAACAGCCAAACCTAAAATAACCATGATCATTGGCTCAATCAAAGTCACTAACCCTTGTACATTATTTTCCACCTCGCGGCCGTAAAAATTTCCCAGGCGGTTTAAAATTTCCTCCAAACGGCCAGTCTTCTCCCCCACCACTAACATTTGTGAAACCATAGCCGGCACGGCTGAAGATTCCAAAAAAAGCGTGGAAATGGAATTGCCTTCTTCTACCTCGTGAATAGTTCTTACAATCAAATCACGGTAAACTTCATTACCCACCACCCCAGCCACCACTTCTAAACCACGCGTTAAGGGCACGCCCCCCAACATTAAGGAAGCCAAGGACCTAGTGAAACGGACTAAATAGATCCGCTGTAAAATATTACCAAAAATTGGTAAACGTAATTGCAATTTGTGCCAAAATAACCTGCCCGGGCCTTGGCGCGTTGACAGTCTGGCGGTAACGGCTAAAGCAATCATAAAAATTATTAACAGCCACCAAAATTTCTGCAAAAAACCGCTAGTGGCTATCAATATTTTTGTTGAAATTGGTAATTCGGTACTGGTTTCCAGCAAGATATCAGTTAATTTGGGAATGACAAATGTCATCATCACAAATCCCACCACAGCCAAACCACCAACAATGAAAGCTGGATAAGTCATGGCCCCTTTAATTTTATTCATCAAATCATAATTCTTTTCCGCCTCGTCTGCCAAGTAATTTAAAGTTTCATCCAAACGGCCAGAGGTCTCACCGGACCGCACCATATTGACGAAAAAACTGCTAAAAATATCGGGGTACTTGGCTAAGGCGCCAGAAAGCTTAGCGCCGCCTTCAACTTCATCTGCTACCTCGGAAACAATAATTTTTAAATTGTCGTTTTGGGTTTGTTTGATTAAAATGCGCAATGATTGCACCAAAGGTACTGTAGCCGAAACCATCACCGCCAATTGCCGCGAAAATATTACCAAATCCCTGGTTCTAACCCGATTTAAAAACTTTAGGGAAAATTGCCATACACTTTTCTCCGACCGTTCTTGTAAAAAAAACGGAATTAAACTCCTTTCGGTTAATTCATCCAAGGCCGCTTGATCACTGGGGGCCTCCACTACGCCCTCAATATTACTACCGTCCTGATCTTTCGCCCGATAATCAAAAAGTGGCATAAAAAGTTATCTTCTTAAAATAGACTGGAATACTTCTTTATCCAAGGCATAGGATAAGGCTACCTCCTGCATCACCTCGCCGGTTTTAACTAATTCAGCCAAAGCCCGGTCAAGTGCGACCATGCCTTCTTCGCGTGAAGTTAATAACAAATTATTAAGCTGATAATCTTTACCTTCATGAATAACCGAGCGAACCGCTGGAGTGGCAATAAGCAACTCCGACACCAGCACCCGACCGCCACCGACCCGAGGTATTAATTTTTGTACTAAAATCGCCAATAAAGCGTCAGCTAATTTGGAACGAGTTAAAGCCTGGTTATCTGGGGTAAAACTAACCACTAACTGCTCCACGGCCTGCACACATGATTCCGCCTCCATCACTGCAAAAACTAATTTGCCCCCCAAAGCCAAAGACAGCGCACTGGTGATAATGGTGGGGCTGGCTAACCTAGAAAAACCCACCACATCCACATCTTCATTCGGGATTGATTCGGTGGCCTCTTCCCAACTGACTGTATCCACACCAACTTCACGTTGATCAATAATACTTTTGTCTCCGGTCAGCATATATTCTATTGGCTCTTCCACGGTGGCAATATGCTTAATCTGAGTCTGGTTAATTGTTTGTAAACAAGAGGCTAAGGTGGTAGTGCGGCCCGAACCATATGAGCCAGCAATAATTACTAAACCATGATCAGCCCCAATTATTCGCTCAAAACTTGCCGGCAACCCCAGTTCACGCAAACTTTTGAGATTGGGTGGCACAAACCTAATGGCGATTTCCGGCAAACCACGCTGGTAAAAAACCGTGATGCGCAAACGCATTCGGCTCATGAAAGTATGCCCGACAGTTACCTGCCGATCAGTTTCTAGGGAGGAGCGCTGCTGCGGTGTTAATAATATTACCAAAATCGCTTCCAAAAAATCCGGTGTTACTATTTCTTCAGCTGTCATCACCTCTAGCTCACCATCGCGCCTAACCACCGGCTGACTGCCGGCGCGCAAATGCAAATCCGACACCTGCTGGCCAGCTAGGCTAGTTAAAATTTTCTGCAAAATTGCGGTTTCAGTAGCGGACACAGGGCAAATTTAAAAATAAAAAATCAAAAATCAAAATCGTGGCCTGGTTTTAATATTTGATTTTTCATCTTTAATTTTTAATACAGGCTACTGCTTTTGTCACTACTTCTGAAGGTAAAAAATGCGCTTTAATTATATAATCAGCTGCGCCCAGCTCCCTCGCTTTATCAATGGCTTCTTGAGTGCTGGAATTAGTCAGCATGATAATTGGAATATTTTTTGTTTCCACACTACCTTTAACAACCTGCAATACGGCAAAGCCATCCATTTTTGGCAATTCTATATCCAATAACACTACCGCTGGTTTTTCTGATTGGATCAGCGCCAAACCAGCCTGGCCGTCTTCAGCTACTTTTACCTTAAACTTAGCCTCGGTAAATTTTAGCTCGTATAATCGCCGCAAAAAAACATCATCTTCCACAATAACAATTGTTTTCTCGGTTGACATATTAATCGTTAGTTGCGCTTAATACTTCTTCCACGGTGGTGACCCCCCGTAACACCTTAATCAAACCATCTTGTTCCATCGTGATCATTCCCTGCCGCTTAAATTCGTCTCGCAAAGCCCCTGGATTCAAACCGGCAACTATGATTTGCTGCAATTCGTGGGTGTTAGAAAAAGCTTCGGCAATTACCACCCGGCCTTTGTAGCCAGTAAAATTGCAGCGAGCACAACCTTGGCCTTTTTTAAAATTCCAAGTCCCTTTGGGTATTTGCTCATCACCCCCGGGCGGCAACTCACTTAAAGATTTCTTAATTTTATCAACTAATTCAGCTGGTACCTCAGCCTCGGTTACACAATACCGGCATATCCGCCTCACCAAACGTTGAGCTACTACAACATTAATAGTAGAAGCTAACAAAAACGGCTCCACATGCATATCCACCAACCGTGGAATGGAACCCAACGCATCATTGGTGTGCAAAGTTGAAAGCACAATGTGCCCGGTCAAAGAAGCATGGATAGCCAAATCAGCTGTTTCAATATCGCGAATCTCGCCCACCATAATAATATCCGGGTCTTGGCGCAAAATAGACCTGAGGCCTGAGGCAAATGTCAGGCCAACTTCGGCATTGACTTGTGATTGGTTCACTCCTTCTAAATAATATTCCACCGGGTCTTCCAAAGTAATGATATTGGAACCTTCGTCATTAAGCTTGTTCAGGGCGGTATAAAGCGTGGTTGATTTACCACTGCCAGTTGGGCCGCAAACCAAGAACATGCCTTGAGTCCTTTTTAAGCTGTCATCAATAAGTTTGGCAGTGGAGCCGGCAAAACCCAATTCTTCAAAACTCTTCAATCCCGTGGCGGTATCCAAAATTCTCAACACCACTTTCTCGCTACCCAATAATGGCATTGTGGAAACGCGGAAATCAACCGACCGACCGCCGATCGTCAGCCGAATACGACCGTCCTGTGGCACGCGCGTTTCATCAATCTTCATGTTCGCCAGCACCTTAATGCGGCTAATTACCGCGGAATGAATATAACGCGGCAACACAATAGAAGTATGCAGCACGCCGTCAATACGATAGCGCACGCGCGTTTCATCTTGAACCGGCTCAATGTGAATGTCGGAGGCAGCACCTTCCACGGCATGGCGGAAAATAACCGCTACCATTTTGGCCACCGGCGCTGTTTTCACTACCTCTTCCAACTTGCCCTGTTCTTCTTCAGCTAATTCCGGAATTTCAGAAAATTTGCCCTCAGCTAAAGTCAGGGCTTCCTTAACTTCACTGGAAAGACTGCCGTAATATTTAAACGCGCTTTTAAGGCTGTCGGTATTGGTAATAAAGTACTTAGGTTTCCAGCCTTGTTCGCGTGCTCGAAATTCTATGGCTTCAATCGCCTTAAAATTTCCTGGATTAACCATAGCCACTGAAACTTCATCAGCCTGGCGGTCAAAAGCCACTAGTTGGTAATTTTCCGCCAGCTCATACGGAATAAGTTGTATTACTTCGCGCGGCATTTCCTTATCCACCAAATCCGCCACCGGCATGTTGAACAGCTGGCTTTTGGCCTGCATGATATCTGCTGGCTTGACCAAATTCCTTTCCAACAAAATATCCTCAAGCTGCCGCCCATCAGTGGCGACAGCTTGCTCCAGCTCCTGAACTTTTTCGGCAGTTAGGAGTCCTTTGGCAACCAAGACATCTTGTAACTGAATATTAAGTTTTGACTTAGGCATAACTAAAATAACCTAGTCCCAAGCAAACTATTAAATTTCAATGCTAAATAGCGTTTATTCCATGCCAACTTCCGAAATGCGGTGCAAACCTGTTGCTAAACTTCCTGATCCACTTTCTAGACAAAAGCGTACTTCAAAAGTGGTGGCATTAGTTGCTGCAATGTTCATGGCTGTATATACAGCTGGAGTACATGCAGCATTGGATACAAAGGCTGCTACAGAGGTCAAGGGTGTTACTGTAGTCGCAGCTGGAAATGACGGATCGCGCATACCTTCAATATTGGCTAAAACTCCCTGCATTCCATCAGTTGCCGAACCGCAACCTGCATCAGCATGAAGAGCAGCCCCAGTTGCTGGAACAGCGAGGCCACAAGCGCTGAAATTGCCATTGGTTTCAAAGAATAAGGTGAATGCGGTCATAAGTTGCTGCATATCAGCCACGCGCTTGGCATCACGTGAGCGCTGACGGGCATTATTTAAGGCCACCACCGCTAGCGTGGAAAGCAAGCCAATGATGGAAATAACAACCAAAAGCTCAATCAAGGTAAAACCTTTTTTGGCTTTGGTGTTTGGTTTGGTAAACATAAGCATATGTTAATTATTAATAATTAGTTAATAGTTAATTAGTTTAATTATTGGCTGAATAATCGTAATTGTCTGCTTCATAAGTAATAGTAATTTTTTTATGTCACCTTTTAGGCGACTCGACCTTTAATTTTTATATTTAAGGATTAATTAGCTCAAAAGGATTTTCCCGGCCGAGGGCGGTTACTTCCAAGGGTACATCACCGAATATTTTAAGGCTGGTTAATCTTTCGTCTCGCAGAATTTCTAAGCCAGCCCTCTGGCCCGCGCCAGCTACTGGATAAACCGAGGCAATAGGCTCTCCTGGCAGAACAATTGGAACTGACGGTAGGGGGGCGTTTTTAGATGCGAAATTACGATAAACGACTACACCTATTATACCCCAAACCAATGCCAAAGTACCACCCAAGAGAAGAATCTTTTTTTTACTTAAACTTTTCCTGGCTAGCATATAATTAATTAGTTAAATAAACCGTACGCAAACTCAAAGTATATACGGCGCCGGTACTGCCAGCTTGCTGGGCAGTAAAAGACAGGGCGGTTAATTGCATTAAACGCAAACTTTGTTCAACCTCGTTCACAAATTTTTTTAAATCAATATAATCACCCCCCTGAATAGAGAATTGAACAGTAAGTTTCTTAGCTTCGGTGACTGGTGAAACTATAGTAGTAGTCGCTTCTACCACCACTGGAGTAGTTGGGACTTCTCTTTCCTCTGTAAAACCAATTTCATTAATAATAAAACCAGTGGCCTCGGCAATTCCTTCCAACTGAGCTAGTAAATTGGGCAAATCCTGCCCATGGGGCAAAGCTAGGTCTAGACGCTGGCGATCATTAGCGCTTAATTTGGAAAAATCGTCATTCAATTTTTTAAGACTGCTTAATTCTTCTTGGGCCAAAGTGCGGGTGCTTTCATAAGAGCTAAGATCAGGTAAGGCTTTCAGCTCCTGCCAAGCCGACCTCCACAAAAACCACCAGCCGGCCAGCAAAATTAAAACCGCAACGCCAATTGCTACTGGCCAAAGCGATCGCCGGGGTTTTTTAACCTCGGCCTCAGGATTATTTAAATTAGGAGACTGAACGGGCGGCATAAAATTTAATTTGTTTCATTTACTGTCACAAAAAGTTCCGGTTTAACTTTAATATCAAAGGTAAAAATAGCTATAGTATCACTTGCGCCTGTTTTAGTTCTTTGCGCCTGCAAAGACAAATCCCCCAAAATAATTTCCTCAACATCCTGGCTTCGGCTGAAAGCTAGCATCTGCCGCCCCACCTCAGTAAAATTAGGCGCCTGACCGGTTACAGTAATGGTGCCACTAGCATCAACCGCCAAACTCGTCAGCTGAACTACTTTTATGGTGTTATTTTCCAACCACTTAAAGAAATCACCCCATTGACCTTGCTGATTTAATAAATCCGCCAACACCCCCAAGCGAAGCTGGGTGGCGATGGCTAATTCAGTCTGCGTTCTGGCTGTTTCCAGTTGTTGTTGTAATAAAGTAATTTCCTGTTGAACCGCTTCGGTTTTAACGACTTTACCTTTAACATAAAAATTCAGAGCAAAATAAACCACCCCCACTAAAACTATCACAATTATTAGCATTGTAAGCATCATCATCCGAGACCGGCGTACCACTTGCCCGCTTTCTTGAGCTGGTATCAAATTAACATCCAGCACAGATGATTGCTTAATAAATCCCGACTCCTTACCCTGACGTGACTTTAACGTTGGTGTTGGCTCTGTAGGGCTGGGTAATCCGCCAGTTTTTGCTGGTTTAACAGCTGATTCTTTACTAAACGATACTGGCGCAACGCTGGCTGGCGAAGTCTTAAATTCTGATTCTGGTAACACTGGCTTTACCGGCACTGACGGCGGTTTAGCTGGTTCTGGTGAGGCAGGCTTTAATGAACCGCTAGCTGAATTTACATTCTTAGTTAAGGCTGAAATTAATTGCTGCCAGCGTCCAGGTGGCGAACCTTCAACCGGTTTCTGACTTGGTTTTTTGGGATTATAAAATTTCGGTGATCCTGAATTATCACCAGACTGCTGGCGTGCCTTGGCTTCTTCATCTCTTAAATTTTCCGGCAAGAGATTGATATCGGACATAAAATATTAAATTAACTGCCTCATAGCCAGCCCTATAGCCGAGGCAAACTGGGGACCAATTTCATCCAAAACTGCTTTCAGTTCCTCTGGATAACTTACCCGGGCCCAGGGATCGCCAATATAAACTTTAATTTGAAATAAATTTTCTAAGTACTCCGGTAGCATTGGCAAAAAAGATGAACCACCGGTTAAAATTATTTTTTCTATTGGCTTATTAGACTGACTTTGATAAAGAGAAAAATTATATTTAATTTCATTAACTACCGGACTGATTGTACTTTCAATGGTGACTGGAATTCCGCCGGCGGCTGAACCGCGAGTATTAAGGCCGATATCTCTTTTAAATTGTTCTGCTCGTTTCACATCAACATTCAAACTATTGGCAATGGCTTTGGTAATGGTTAATCCTCCCACATCAATACTGCGATTCAAAATAGGAATGCCATTTTCAATCACACAAATATCAGTCGTAACCGCTCCCAAATCCACCACCATAATAACCTCGCGGGCCCCACCGACTAAACTACGCTCCAAAGCAAAAGCCTCAGTCTCTAAACTTAACAGATCAAGCTCAGATTGCCGGAAAATTGTTAAATATTTTTTCACCAGATTTTGCGGCGCGGCTGTCAGCAGAACCCTGATATTCTTCTTGGCGCCAGGATCAACTTTATCTACTGGCGCTGATTTCGGTTCACTGGCTTCCTGATTTTTAACATTATTAATTGACGGGGTTTCGGCTAAAAATTTCCAATCTAAAATCATTTCTTCTAACGGTAAGGGCACAAATTTTCTGGCTTCCCAACGTATGGCCGCCGCTAATTCTTTTTCCGACATCGCCGGCAGAGTAATAACCGAGCTAAACACGGCAAAGGTCGGTAAGGCCGCAGCTACGCGCTTGGAAGTGGTGCGAGCCTGGATGCAAATCGCTTTCAGGGTAGCAACAATGCGCGCAATGTCACGCTCAGCATCCACCTTAGTGCTGTCGCCTGTATATTCTGCCCGGCCATAAGTTACTAAACGCGGCGTGTGATTAGGGCCAGGTGCTAATTCCACTACCTTAATACTAGCCGTACCAATATCAACACCCAAAAATGACTTGTGTTTTTTAAAAAAACTCATAAATTACAGGGTTTTGATATAGGCTTTGTTTAAAATTTAGGCCAATGGCTTTAGAGTGCTAAGATTAGCCACTAGACCTCAAGAAAAGTTGGCTAAATACCAATATAGTATAGCAAAAAAGTTGGCTTTTGTCCAATATTGTTTTTTACAATACTTAAGGCCCAGGTGTACGGAATCTCCAGGTTGGTAAGGTGCTTATAATATCAATAAATCCTGGTGGCGTATTGAGTAAAATACGGCCATCAGCTATTACCATTTCAGAGGGTGCCCCACCAGCCGAAGCCCGCTGTAACTCAAATTTTTTGGCAATAACTGCGCCTTTAATAATTAATTGCTGTCCGCCGACACCGGTGCTAAAAATTCCGTTACCGGTTTGCGTACCTGATACATAAAATGCTCCGGATATTTTGCCAACATTACCGTTAATAAAGACGTCTCCCCTTACCAACCAGCCCACTGAAGCAAAATTACGGGAAGTTAAACTAGGATCATTAGTTGGCTGGTAATCTAAATCATTATTAATAGTTAAATTACCATCAACAATTATTAAGCCAGCACCGCTAGTATCACCAGTGGTATTCTCAAAGGTAAATTGCGAACCTGACACCTCTAAATTACTACCCTTAATCCAATAAACTTTACCTTCTAGTGGCGCCTGATTAGCACCGCCAAATACTTCACTCAAAATAACATCACCGCCAGCAGTTGCTGCGCTAGTAATTTCAACTTTATGGCCATAACTGTTTTTCTCGCCATCAGCCACTTCCTGATCGTTCAAATTATTTGTTAACCCATAATAATCAAACGAACCCACCCGCGGACTGAAGCTGGAGCTTTCCTCCGGATATAGCAACTGGCCAAAATTTGCATTCACCGGCACATCACCTTGTGGCGAGGTTGGCCATTTTGAAACAAAATTTTCTATATAAATAGTAGTACCACTGCCACTACCGCCGCCTAAAATCAAATAAGAAGCATTATAATTGCCTGAGGGCGGCGCAATTTCTCCCTTGATACTGCCCTGAGAATATATGCTGCCCTCTTCCACGGAAATATAAGACTCGCCGCAGGCGGGGGCAATATTGTACCTGATTTCGTAGCTAGTTTCAGTGCAACCGGTTAACTGAAATTTGACCGTGTTATTGGTGCTGACACAAGGTAAACCGCCTGGACAAGATTCTGACGCTTGGTGCAAATCATAAAGCGGAATAAAGCCCCCGTTACAAGAATTGCCACTAGAGCCTCCGCAACGTGATTCATTACCAACCTCATTGGCATCAGCTGTAATTTCCGAGCAAGTGCCACTAAATTGTATGAGTGAAGCCCCGGGTTCTAATGAACCCGGCTCAATCCAGAATTTTACCTCTTCGTCATCCCCGACTGTGCCCGGGCCAACAGTCACAGTTTCGGTGTGATTAATCTGAAAAGAATTACAGGCCGCGGGTGCACCAGGACATGAAGTGCCCTCGGCCCAGTCAAAACCATCCCAAGCCTCTATTTTTATATATAAATCTTCCGGCAACTCAGGTTCAGGGACGCAGGTTGAATCCCAATCATAAGAACAAAACCATTTGTGCAACACGCCGTCCCAAGTGCAATCGGCTGTTGTTGTATTGTCAATTACTTCCGGATCAACTTGTAGCATAGCTGATGAACCATAATAAATTATAAAGTCTAAACTAGGCGGACCATCAGCATCCGACGCTTCCCAGGTGATGGTAGCGGATTTATTTACTACTGATGGATCTATATCTACATTTTCAATAATAGTTTGAGAATTAGCGGTAAAATCCCACACCGGTCCGGCCACGGTGCTGTATATATCTTGGGCTACAATCTGCCAGTAATAATGCCCGCCTTGGGTTAAGTTCAGAGTGCCGCTGCTTGGATACTTTATATCATCCCAAATATTACCTGGTATATCTAATAATTGGCCTATCCTATTTTCAGTTGGATCTATCGGAGGAGTTGTATCATACGGTGTGCTATCACTTGAACTTAAATAAATTGAGTAATCAATTGGTTCTGGTGGCACATCTGGGTCACCGCCGTCCCAAGACAATTGCGGTCTGTAAGTAGATTGACCACCATCAACCGGTTTAGGATCTGATGGCGTATTGGGCGGGGCGGAAACCAGGTAAGGCGTGCAGTTGTCACCAGCATACCAGCCGCTTTGGTTTGGTCCGGGCAAAGTACTGTCACGTACTCTAGCTTGGAAACAATAAGTGGTATTGGGCACAAGAGTATATGATCCACCAGATGCGGCGGTACAACCAGAGCCAAAAGTGACGTTATCCGATGTCATGGGCACGCCCTGGCCAAAAGGAACTTCATTGGTAATGCAAGGCTGCCAGGCTCCGCCATTGGCTTGAAACTCTAAATCCCAAGTGCTGATGCCGCTGTTGGGGCCGCCAAATTGATTGGGCGTATCAAATAAGGTTGCTGTCACCTGAAATTCGCTTGCCTGATTGGCAGTTGGGCTAGTAAGTATAGCGCCGGGAAGATCTATATCGTAAGATATTTCTTCATCATCAGCCGGCAGATAAGCTATGAGTTCTCCTGTGTTAGGATCGGTATCGCTGGCCCTCAGGCGAAATCTAAAACCAACCCCGCTAAACGAATCCATATCAAGTGAAGGCTGATAGGTATAAATTGATTGCCCAGTGGTATTCGGATCTGATAAAACAATCCAGCCAACAAAATTTTCTGAATATTCAAAAATACAATCGCTTAAAAACCAGCCAGCTGCCGCTTTACAAGTAGCATCAAAAATCCATTGGTCTGGTGCATTATACCAACCGGGCGTGCTGGGTGTAGGCGGTACGGCCGTAATCGTCGCGGATAAAACCTGGGAGATGATTGAAACTACTACGCTATCTGAATTCACAGATTGATGCCCAGCCTCATCATAAACCACAGCAAAGGCTGAATATGTTCCTGGTAATGAACCAACATCACCATAATTATTAATTGCTCCGCATTTAGTACCTGAAGTTACGGTAGATTCTCCATTTACCCAAGTGGCACAGCCGGCTCCAGCTGGCATACTGCCAGTAATTGATGGCACACGAGTGGTTGTACCATCACCCCAATCAAAAACATAATAAATCCTGTCGCCTTCAATATCAGTAGCGGTGGCGGCTAAACTGCACGTGGCATCATTGGGCGGATCAGGAATAACGCCGGGTGAGGCTGGTGTGAACAAAGAACAGCTGGGCTCGGTCGGTACTTGAGCTTGGCTAACTTTGGTAATAGTAAAAAATACAATTACTCCAGCTAGCAAAATTGTAATTTTATAGCCCAGTTTCATATCCCCTCCTCTGTATTTACAGTTATTTTATATTCCACCCGCAAAGCAGAAACTTCTTTATAACCATACATATCATCCTCTGACAGCACTTCCACTCTTTGGCCTATATACAAACTGTCCGGGGTCATTTCAACCCGGGGAATAATGCTGCTGCCTTGGTCTAACTTGACTTTTAATTCCTCATTCATAAAACTTGGTATTTGGATTTCAATTATTTTTGTCTCGCCTGTTAAAAGTGCTGTGATTCTTTCTTTACCTTCACCCTTAAGCTTAGTACTTTCCATTATTATATAATCAACACCCATTTCCACAATTACTCCGGCGCGGATATGAACAGGCATATGTAGTTCAGCTGGATCAGCTTCAGGTTCAGCTTGGGTAGTTGTTAAATTCAGTGGTGTAGGTAAATTAAATTTGGCAGTTTGCGATTGCACGATTAAGGCCGTACCTAGGGCAATACCAACATAAACTACCCACCAAAATTTGCGCGATCTTTTTATTGTTGATTGTGGCAACATGTTCACTCATTATTCAATACTTGGTTTAGACGGCGGTTGATTCATTTGATCAAATGTCCAGAGGGGCGAATCCACTAAAATATTACCTACAATATCTTGGGAAATTATTTCAACAGTATACGTTTGGGGTGTGCCGTCAGGATTTCTTGGTAAAACAGTTGTACCCCAATCAGCTACCGTGACAGTGATATTAGTTGTGCCAACAGCAAAATTCTTGGTAAATACGGTTGTATTCTGTTCATTTTTTACTCTGAGAGTAGTGGCACCTACGCTGGTATGAACATCATTTAAGGTAACGGATAAGTTCGGCCGGAGAGCGGTAATGGAACTGAATTTATTTGGAATATGCCCAAACGCAATTGGCGCACTAACATCATAAATTCCCCAGGCCCAGGCCGCCTCGGTGGACATATTACCGGCATTATCCAAAATGTGTATGCCATACCACCACTTGCCGGATGATGACGGATTATCATTTAAAGTTCGCGGTTCTGCGGGCAGAATATCGCTGCCAACTTTTTGCCAACCAAGGGGATCGGGTACTCCACCAAAATCCAGTGAACGCCAAACCTCATAATGACTTAAACCAGATTGGTTATCAGCTGAGGCTGTCCAGGTAATGGTCAAGGGATCTTCTGGGGCTGGCCCACCACCTGGCGAATTAGTAATAGAAACTGTAACTTGGTTAGGTGGAATTGTATCCAGTTGGAAAACCGGATTCGGTACTGGGGTTGAAGTTGTAAACCCGCCAGTATCTGCTTCTCTGGCTCTGAATTGATAAGAACTTCCTGAGGACATATTGTAGGTGGCTGGATAAGGCATTGCCACATCAACCCAGCCTGAACTATTAATATCCACTTGAGCCGTACATGAGGTTAATGTTGTTCCGCCCTGGGCTACGCAAGACGCATTTAAATTCACTGAGGTTGGTGCATTGTCCCAACCTGAAGGCGGTACTGGATTAATAGAGAGCGCGGCAGAGCGGCCCGTGCAGGCTACAGTTGAAGCGGTAGCCGATGCCTCGTTAGTTTGATTACCCAAGGCATCACGAATCACACCATAACGCGTGTAACTAGTGCCACAAGAAAGAAAATTCTCCACCCAAGCACTGGTGCCTTGGAAATTATATGGCCCACCGGAATTTGCTGAAAATCCATAAGCAGTAGCGTGTAACCCAGCAGGACTGTCGGAGCCTGTAGGCAGCGTCCAAGTAATAGTTGCATCGCCGATGTTTGAGGCCGCGATCGGATTTGGCGGATTCGGCGTCGGGGCCGTGTTATCAAACACGACCTGATCTGGTCCATAGGAAGCGCGCGTATCAAGCCCATCGCTCGTCACACCGCCGCAGTGCTCACCTGTCTCGGTAATACAGTTATTAACATTATCAACTGCATGCAACCCGTACCAATATCTATTAGTTGAAATAGTTGATGTATCTTCCTGACTGGTGGCAGACGATGCTATATTATCTACCCTTATAGACCAGCTACAGCCTGTCATTGTACTGCCATTGCATGTGCTAGCGTTATAATCCGCTCGCCACAATTCAAACTTACTAATACCGCTGCCTCCAGTCTCTGTCGCTGACCAATTAAGCACTGGCCTGGAAGCTGTTGGGGTAACTGAAGGTGAGAATGTTGTAATCGTTGGAGCTGTTTTATCTACTGTAACTAGGGATGAGGCTGAACCCATAATGCTATTACCGGCCACATCCATAGCAACTATACGATAGCGATATGTGTTTTCACCTATTGCCGGTATTGGTGTCCAAGTAGTATTAGTAACTGGTGTTGGTTGAGATGGCGTGGCTGAGTTATACGAACCGCTACCACCTATTTGATGATAAACATAATAACTTGATAAACCTGACAAAGAGTCACTAGCTGCTGACCAAGTGCATATATGAGCGCCGGAATTATTTGGATTAGGTAAACAAGTTGGCGCACCGGCGGCGGGATTTGGTGCCACTGTGTCTTTTTGGTATGGATTAGTGCACACCGCCGGATTGTTCCAAGCGCCGCTGCCGTCCTTAGCCCGAGCGCACAAATACCAGTTGCCGTCGTCTGTTTGGGTGACGAGGTTTGAACAGGGTGATGTACCATCGCAATTGAAAGGTGGATCGTTACCGTCCGTTTGTAATGGATTGCAAGCCGCGCCCTTACCCCAGCAATAGCGCACGAAGTCTATGCCGTCGCTGTCGGTCGCGGTAATGGTCACGTCTATGTTGGTATTTGCCCATGGTCTTGAAGTGGGATTCATGGTAATAGTGGCTGCGTTACATCCGCTGGTGGACCTAGTATCGGAAACGACTGTACCCATTACCCCGGTGATTGGATTACGAGCATAAACTTGTAATTGATGGCTGGTACCGCAAATCAAACTGCCGGCTATACGAGGACTGGTACAGCTTGCCAGCGGTAGTACACCATCTAAGGAGCAACGATAGTCCAGACCAGCGCCCCCGTCTGGACTTGGTGGATTCCATGTCCAAGTGATTGAAGTACCAGTAATATTAGAAGCTGTTAAATTGGTTACCGGTCCGGGCACAGTGTAGCCAGTCGCGTCATTACTCCAACCACTATCGCCACCGGCATTCTGCGCGAACACGTGTGCCGTCAGGGCTGTATTAGGATTCAAGAATGGAGAGCTAATTGGTGATATGCAAAAAGTGGTTGGGGCTGTGGCCAAACACTGGAAAACACCACCAGGATTAGAATAAACAAAATATGTATCAGCACCGACAACCGCATTCCATGACCATCTTATTTGTGACGTGCTGTAATTGTTGCTGCCGACAAAACCTGTGGGTGCCGGCGGTGCGCAAGGCTGGGTTGAGCTGGTAACTACCGCTTGATCTGTTATATTCCCGGCCAAGTCTTGAATCACGCCGTATCGCGTATAGCTGGTGCCGCAGGATAATCCCCCTTCCACCCAGGCTGGCGTGGCTTGGATGGCCGAGTTGTACGGACCGCCCGAAGTCCGGCTAAATCGGTAAGGCGATGGGTCAAGACCAGAGCCTACGTCACTGCCTGTCGGCAAAGTCCAGGTAATTGAGGTTGTCGTTTGCGCCGAGGCTATAAAAGGATTGGGCGGGTTCGGGGTGGGTGCGGCCCAATCGATTGAAACCCTTCTTGTATTTATTGATCCTAAATTACCAGCTGCATCCGTCGCTCTCACCCTAACCTCGCATCTGTCACTACCTTGATCGCGGCAATTACCAGCGGCGCCTACGGTAATGGTAAATGGAGTATTACATGAGCGTAGTGTCGTATCAGGTACGGTCTCGATCCAAGACAATCCGTTCCAACTTCTAACACCATAAAGGCATGACGTAAGCCCCGAACCTCCCGTATCAGAGTCGGTTACGCTCACGCTAAAATTCACTCGCTGCCAAGAACTGGCTGCTGGGGCGGTGATGTTGGATGTCGGCCAAAGGTTATCTTTTTGGTATGGACTGGAACAGACTTGCGGATTCGTCCAATTATTTAAGCTATCCATACCTTTGGCACACAACCTCCAATTACCATTTTGATTCTGTGTCACTGTTGCCGCACATGGGCTCGTACCCGTGCAATTAAAAGGTAAATCATTACCTGGTGTTTGCGTTGGATCACAATCTACCCCAGCACCCCAACAATACTGAACATAACGCACACCACTTGGATCAGTCGCAGTTAATAGAACCGAGATATCTGTAGATAACCAAACACGTGATGGCGGATTGAAAGTAAAAGTCGGTCCTTGGGTGTCGCCGGCTGATGTTGTGCACCCGACCGACACTGTCAAAGTTTCTTCGCTGTCATTATTGCGCGCCTTGATTAGCGTCGTATATAAAGTATTGGGAGTTAAACCGGGTTGCACCCATTGAGTTCCAGTAATCCAGCCACTATCACCAGGTGCCGCGTTGTCGGCAAAGTAATTCGTGCCTGGCGGATTAGAGTTGTTAGTCCAGTTCCAAGTTATTTGTGTACTGCTGTTTACGGTACAGGTTGGGCTACCTGGAATGTTTGCTTGACTATAATGGGTACGTGGTCCGCTTTTTAACTCCAAATATTCATATGGTGGTCCAGATGTAAGGACAGCATAAACACTTACAGAGCCTGATGATAAATTGTAACCACTCAATACCTGATTCCATCTGACTGGTGGGAATGCTTGTGGCACAGTGGTAAAGTAGACTCCGTTTACTCGAATATCATATGAAGTCGCAAAAAAAGCCCTGTTCCATTGCCAACCTATAGTTAAAGCATTGGGATGATCATGATCAGGCACATACCAATCAAATGGTGCCACATCAATAGTTGGATTATAACTTGTACAGTGATTCGAATCATCACAAATTAAAATATCTCCCGTATAACTTCCTTCAAGCTGAAATTCATAATAACCGGTTGCCGTAAATGGTCCCGGCCCAACAGGACTTGGAGGTGTAACACAATTTAATGGTGGATCGCCAAAGGGGATTCCTATACGTCCGTCTAAATCGCAGCTAGTTATGATGTAATTAGTTGGTAAGGCGCTAAAAGAAACAGTTAGAGGATCATTTTCCGGGTCCTGTGTTTGAAATGAAACTGAAATAGGACATGGGATGTCTTCAATGCAATGAAAATCAGCTATGGCATATGCTTGTTTTGCATTTGAATAAAATACAATTAATGCTGCTAATAATGTTAAACAAAAGGCCCACCCTAAGGGTAGCCTAAATAATGGTCTATTCTGACCTTTCTGAGCTGCCTCTTCTGACAAATTTTGTTTTTTTACCATGAAGAAGACCTTTTTTCGGTAACTTCCTGGAAATTAGTTTAAAAACAATATTAATTATAACACAGATTAGCTCGTTTGGCAATCGCGGTTAATAACAAAAAATTGCTCGCGCGTTGAGCAATTTTATGTGAAATTATTTTACTGGAATAATGATGGGATAATCTTTAGAAGTATGGCCAGAGCCGTCTTCCACTACCATGTACAGTTCTTTTTCACCTGACTTATCAAAAGTAAATTGTGGCGTTACTTCTTCACCAGAATTGCCAACTACCTCAGTAACTAGCTCACCTGTAGCCTTATCATAAAATTTATAAGTCAGTTTATCGCCTTCTGGATCTTCTGCTGATACGGTCGGCCCCTGGCAGGTACCACCAGCCACACAATCCTCACTAATTTTTTTCTCATGCCGAACATAAACGTCCGGTACTGGCTCTAAATCAGGGCTTGACGCCAAAAAAATAAACATAGACCCAACCCCAACTAACACCACCAACATAATTATCAAACCGTAAACAGTTGGGATGCCCTGCCTGATCTTGGGTATTTTTACATTGGTATCTGGTGATGAATCTGGCATAAGTAATGCTTAATACCTTAATTATAGCAAAAACTGGCTACTTATTCAATAATCATAAATTAAACCATCCGCTTAACTTACTATTTGGCTTTATAAAAGTATATCTAGCTGAAACCAACAATGCAGTGGTCGGGGTGGCGGGAGTCGAACCCGCTGTCACACCCACCCCAAGGGTGCATGTTACCGGTACACCACACCCCGACCACTGCATTGTTTTAAACCCTATGTAAACAAAATGCTCAATAGTAATTTAGTCAAGGGCGCAGACACTATAACATGACCTTAATAAAAACTAAAAGCCCACCTGGGGGCTTGGTACGATTGGAGTTCCTAACTCCACTAGGGCCGGAAACGGCTGGAACGACACCGATAAGAGTATTATTTTACTCCCACCATTGGTGCGTGGACAGCCGCTCCTCTTGGCCGCTTGGGTTCTTATTTCACACCCACGAGCGTGAAAGTTTGAATCCCTAAGTATTGAGATTGTAGAGCTCAATACATACCAAGCCATTAGGATGAGCTATCTTCAACGTATCGCGCCTGATATGCGCTGTCAATAAAGAAAGTTAGCCAAAAATTTTACTAGCAATTTTACGCCGCTCATTTTAGCCTCAACTCAGGAAAAACTTTTTCCACAAGCCTAATTTAAATAAAAAATAATAGCCCCACGCAAGTTTGGTGGGGCTTTAAAGTTAATTATTCTCTTGAACTTGAGCTATTTGCCGCTCTTTCTTTGGCAGAATGAATGCTGCCTAAAGTAGCCTCCAGGGCTAAGGTTTGCTCAGGGAAATTATATCCACTGAATCTGCTATTTCGGCCTATACTTAAAACTTTTTTCTCCAATAAAGTAGTGGGGAAATTAACTTTTTCCTTTTCAAGTATAGCCACTAATTTCATGGCAATGGGTTGAGTAATGCAGTTTTTACAATAATTATCATCACGGCCATTACCGGAAATTGTAACCAGCAAAATATCACCACTTTTACAATTGCAATCACCCAAACGGCTGTCTGGTATTTTAATTATTTGGCCATGCTGGCATATTGGGCAGACAGTGGTGTCGGCTTCCATCTGGCTTGGGCACCAAATGCATTTTTTTGTCATTTTTTTCTCCTTTTTTGATTGTTAAAGATTTGAGTTATTTTGTGTTTAATTTTGATTACAAACCAGCCGCTCTTTTTGGTTGAGAGCGGCTGAGGTAATTTCTGGTTATCTAATAGTTTAGGTTACATCAACTCGCTCTTCGGGAAAGAAAAAAATAAACAAGCCGGCAATAATGTCGAGTGTTTGCAAACCCTTATTGTAACCTGCATTTAACATAAGCTATAAACCTTAATATAGAGACTACTATTATATATAAAAGCTGTCAAATGCTTAGTTCACCCGCTTCCATTTTTTTGAATAAGCCCGCTGCCGGAAAAAAACATTAAGCCCGTTTAGGGTCCACCACCAAACGACCCGGAGGTAACCCTGGCGCCGAAATCGGCGCGGCGATTCATAAACAATAATGTGCCACATTATTTTAATTTTACCCCTGCGTCCAAGCCGCCTGAATAAATCATAATCCTCAGCTGCCGCTAATTTAGTATTATATCCGCCCACTTCTTTAAATGTACTGGCCCTAACAATTTGGCAATTTCCTCGCCCCATGGCTAGCCCCAGAACATTTTCAGTAAAAAACACCAGGTTAAATAAATTCTGCCAAATAACATCCTTGAATTTCCTTTCTGCTGGGCTAACTTCCACACTCACGGTCGCCGCCACCACCTTCCGCTCTTGCTGAATCTGCTCAGCGGCTGACAATAACTTATCCCAGCTTTTTGGAAAAGTATCCGCATCCATGAATATAAAAATATCCCCCCGGGCTACAGCGGCACCAGCATTTCGGCCAATGGCAATATTTTGCTTTTCATCTGGTTTTGGTTTGACTACTCTAGCGCCCAGTTTAACCGCCACCTCAGTCGTGTCATCTTTACTGCCGCCATCGGAAATTATCAATTCAACCTGATACTTTTTTTTAACTTCATCAGTTAAATCGGCTAGTGTCCGTTTTATGGTGGCGGCTTCATTAAGAGTTGGGATGATAAGACTGATCATATCTTTAGACTAGCACAAAACAAAACTCGGGTCTTACACCCGAGTTTTAAATCCTTAATATTGCAAATCTTCTTCGGCCCGTGTGTAAGAATGAATTTCGTCGCTGGTAAACCAGTGGTTAATCTCATGTTCAGCTTCAGCGGGTGTTTCTGAAGCGTGCACGATATTATGCACCGAACGCTTATCCTTATTAGCGGCGGCTGGCGAATCCACTGAATAATCTCCCCGGATTGTACCCATCTCCGCGGCTGATGGCATGGTTGGGCCAGCTAGTTTCCTTATCATATCCACGGCATGAACTCCTTGAACCACCATTTTAACCAGCGGCGCTGAAGTCATATAACTCACCAGCCACTCGCGCACCATTTTGCCAATCTCCAATTTATCGGCCGTGCCTAGTTCCTCAACCACGTCATAACCATACTTGGCGTATGTGGTTAAAGTTTTTTCACCCAACCTGGCTACCCAAGCTTCATTTTTCGGGTAATGATCATGAATCTGCTCTTTAGTGGGCTGAAACATTGACAGGGCGATCACTTTCAAGCCGCGCTGCTCAATCCGACGAATAATTTCACCTATTAAACCGCGCTTTACCCCGTCAGGTTTTACCATAACAAAGGTACGTTCTTGTTTTGGATGTGTTGGCATATTAACTATAAAAATTATTTAAGCAGTGCTTTTACTTTAACCACAATTTCGGCCGGCGTCTGGTTGGCTTTCACAAAATAATCATCCGCCCCCAGTTCCTTACCCTTTTTAATATCCTCCTCTTGCCCAAGGTTGGTCAGCATAACTACCGGAACTTTCTTCATGGTTTTATCCGCCCGAAGTTCTTTGAGGGTGGCAAAGCCGTCCAGCTTCGGCATCATCACATCAAGCAAAATTGCTTCTGGTTTCTTAGCTCGGGCTATTTCTAAACCCTCCACACCATCAGCGGCGTGTAAGACTTCAAACCCTTCGGCTGTGAACTTGGTGCCGTACATTTCCGCCAAGGTCGGGTCGTCTTCCACTATTAAAACTTTAGTTTTAGATTTCGCCATACGCTGGCTATGGTAGCACAGATTTTGAAAAAATCAAATTGCCTCGCTCACGTGTAAAACTTTGGCCATTACTTATGTATGTAATATCCCCTGCCTCATCTGTGCGCAACACGACCGGCACCAAACTTTTTAGCCTGGCTACTGTGTCCGCATTCGGGTGTCCGTAGTTATTGTTCCCCACGGAAATAACAGCTACTTGTGGGCTTACGGCTTTAATAAAATTATCGCCCGAAGAAGTTTTTGACCCCTGATGCGCCACTTTTAAAATATCGGCTTTAATAATCTGGCCGGATTGCAAAACAGCCTCTTCGTTTTCTAGCGGCGTGTCGCCGGTAAATAATATAGCAGTGTCACCATAAGTTACCTTATTGACGATCGAACTCTCGTTGAGGTCGGTGAATTCTTTTTGGGCTAAAGATTCTATCGGCCAAAGTACTTCAATATTCACACCACCATTTAAGGTAAAAGTCTGCCCAGCTAAGGCGATAGTTATGGGAATATTTTTCTCCTTTATCAATTCCAAAAATCTTAAATATTCAGAAGTGGTATGCAAGGCCCCGGACATAAGTACATGATTAACTTGGTAATTCTCTAGTACATGATTTAACCCAGTAACATGATCCGCGTGCGGGTGCGATAGAATAACCAGATCAATCGTTCGGTCGGTCCAGGGCAAATACGCTCCGAGTTTAGATAGAATTGATCGACTCGGGCCGCCATCAATCAAAATATTCTGTCCCTCAGCTGTCCTTATTAAAGCCGCATCACCCTGGCCAACATCAAAAAAAGTCACACTTAAACCAGCTTGATGGTTAAAACTTAATAACCAACCAGCCGCCAGTAGTATGACCCCACCAATTAGTAAATAATAAATTCTTTTCATAAATTTTTTGACTTAGCACGCAAAATTTTCCCTGACCCCACTAACCACCAGCCAACCAGTAAGTAAAATACTATTACACCCAGCCAACTTAGCCAACTTGCCTGTATGGTTGCCCAAGGCAAGCCAGCTAACCAATCAATTATTGTGGTCATATAAAACAGAACGGCTGTTAGTAGCCAACTAGCTGGAGTAGTAAACAAATTACCTAAAGGACTTATCAACAGCAAGCCTAAACCAAACCAATAAACCAGCACCACTACTGGCGCCACCAGTAAATTTGCTAACGGGGTAATTACCGAGATTGTTCCCAAGCGCACTAAAATGATCGGGGTTGTTACCAGTGTAGCCGCCAGAGTTTCAGCGCCCGATTGCCTGATACTTAAAAATTCAGGCAAGGCTGTTAACTTGGCGCGCAAGAGTGGTGAAATATAAGTTAAACCAACCATGGCGGCAAAAGACAATTGCCAGCCTAATTCAGCTATTAAATTCGGGGTGATTAATAGCATAACCGCCGCTGTTCCAGATAAGACATTGATGTTATCTGGTTTTCTGGATAATAATTGCCCTAGTAATAAAACCGAACCCATCGCGCCCGCTCGTACTACTGAAGGCTCAGCCCCGCTAAAAATTACAAAGAGCGCGGTTAAAACCAACACTAAAACACTAGCTTGCTGTTTCCATAAACCTAAAGATAGCAAAACCCAAAATAATACCTGGACTAATACCATCACATTAAAACCAGAAACAGCTAGAAGATGGGAAACACCGGTTCTTCTAAAATTTTCAGTTAAGCCGGCAGGCAAACCACTATCATCACCCCATAACATGCCAGTTGCTAAGGTAGCATAAGGTTCAGCTACAAGTGTACGTACTTTATCGCCAGCGAATTTACGAGCTTGATAAAGCCAGTGACGGATTCCTGCCTCGCTTTTTTTAATCAAAAAAATTTCAGGAAAAGAACACTCACGCCAAATTCCACGATTGGTATAGGGTTTGAAAATTACTTCTTTTAATTCACATTTAATTTGCAGCTGGTCGCCATAATTGAATTCCGGCCAAGTCGGTACCGTAATTAATACGCGATCTAGCTGATTATTATCAGTTGGGGCAACAACATAGCGAGTAATACGTTCGCTTAATCTGGGAAGTTCAGTCACTTGGCCTATAAAAGTTTGCTCACCTAAAAAATAATCAGCTGACGGCGCTGGCATTAAACCATTGCCGCGCCAGAGGGCGACCAAACAGCCTATAACAAATAGGGTAATTAACTGCGGGCTAATTTTTAAATAAAAAATAACCAAAACAATAACCAGACTGACTAAAACTATAAGTAACGGCAGCCCCAGCGAATAACCAATGATAAAACCAACTAATAAACCAAAACAAAGCGCTCGCCAGGCAATAGCCGGGGGCAGGCTAGTTTTAAAAGTTAAGTGGGCCTGCTCCATATTTTTCTGGCGCTACTGCTTAGCCTGAGCTAACTGCTTTAACCTGGCGGCAATAAAGCCGTCCAGCTTGCCATCAAGCACGGCTGATGGATTAGTTTCTTCGTAATCAGTACGATGATCTTTAACTTGCTTGTACGGCTGCAACACATAGGAGCGCGCTTGGTTACCCCAGGCCGCTTCGCGGTATTCCCCCCTTAATTCTTTTTTCTTCTCCTGCTGCTTACCCCACTCTAGCTGCCACAACTTGGCGCGCAAATATTTCATAGCTTGCTCCTTGTTCTGCATTTGTGAGCGTTCGTTCTGGCATGTAACCGTAATGCCAGTTGGAATATGAACTATTCTGACAGCCGAATATGTCGTGTTCACACTTTGTCCCCCATGCCCGCCGGACATAAAAGTATCAATGCGCAAATCTTTAGGGTCAATATCAACTTGCACCACCTCTGGCAATTCTGGCAAAACCTCCACCAAAGCAAAACTGGTATGGCGCATTTTCTCGGCATCAAACGGCGAGATTCTGACCAAGCGATGCACCCCAGCTTCAGTTTTCAAATAACCATTAGCATAACGGCCAGTAATTTTTAACAACGAGCTCTTAATGCCCGCCTCCTGTCCGCGCGATTCATCCAGCACTTCCACTCGCCAATCTTTGTTCTCACAAAACCGCAAATACATGCGCCGGAGCATCTCGGCCCAATCCTGGGCATCAGTGCCGCCCGCGCCGGCGTGCACTGCCAACAAACAATTAGCCTCGTCATACTCTCCACCTAAGAGTTTCTTAAACTCCAGGGCGGTTAAACGATTACTTAAATCTGAATAAACTTGCTCAAGCTCCTGCCGCAAACTGACCGATTGATCACCTTGGTCTGTGCTTGCCAATTCTAAGGCCTCACCAGTTTCTTTTTCTAAACTTAAAAAATCATCAAGCTCTTGCTTTAAGGAATCGTGTTTAGTGGTAGTCGCCCGAGCCTGCTGCTGATCAGCCCAAAAATCAGGCTCTTGCATGGCGATCTCTATCGCCTTAATGGCAGTCTGTAATTTTTCTGGGTCAAAGCCAGTTCCGCGCTTCTTGGACCCGTGTCTTCAAAGCTCGGAGGTTGCGAACTAATTCAGCTTCTTGCATATCCAGTACATTAACTTCGCTCGGGTTTTTTGTCCAGTGAGCGCATAATAATTATTATCTTACTTAAACAATGCTCTGACGATACTAAATAATTGATCAATAATGTCCCAACGAGCTGAAGCGAAGTTGTTATACTGGACATACCCAGCTAGCCTAGCAAAAAAGAAAGCTGGCCGTCAAAGTTTTGACGACCAGCGAATAAATATAATTATTTTTTTCAGCAATCACTTTACCGTGACTGCCTTGGCTAGATTTCGTGGTTTGTCTACATTACGCTCATTCAGTAAACCTAAATGATAGGCCAAAAGTTGCAGTGAAGTGGCAGCTAAAATAGTTGCTAGTTCTGGTGGGGTGTCTGGTATATAAATTGCCTGGTTTACGATCTTGGCCATTTCGGTATCACCATCGGTTGTAATGCCAATAACGAAAGCTCCTCTAGCTTGCAGTTCGCTGATATTGTGCAATATGGCAGTACGACTGCTGTCGCGCGTAGCTACCATCACCACTGGATATCCATCAGTCACTAGAGCTAACGGGCCATGTTTCATTTCTCCGGCTGGTTGTACCTCACATGCCATATTACTAACCTCAACAACCTTTAGGTGGCCTTCCAGAGCTGTGGCATAATGATAGCCTCTACCCAGCATCATCAGACTAGTAAACTTCATAATGTATTCAGCTAGTTTCCGAATGGCTTCACTCTGTGCCAGCACCACTCTTAATTGTTCTGGAATTTCGGCAATTGCCCGTACGAATGGGATGGATTGGTCAGGCGATAATTGACCGCGTTGCTGGGCTAACCACACTGTAATCATGGCCCCAACCAGCACTTGGCTGGAAAAGGCCTTAGTTGAAGCTACACCTATTTCCGGCCCGACCCGTAAATATACTCCAGCACCATCGGTAAGTGTAACCAGCGAAGAGCCCACTACATTCACTATACCGGCAACTAAGCCAACGCCTCGAGCTCTAAGATACTCAATCGCATCTAGTAAATCTTTAGTTTCACCACTTTGGGAAAGGGCAAAAACTACTGACCTGCCTGGACTGCAGCCTGATAAAATATCATCCAACGTTACTTCAGAAGCTTGTTTAGCTTCAGCGTGCACATGTAAGTGCTGGCGGAACATACGAGCGACTATTTGAGCAGCATGATACGATGTACCACAACCAATGAACCAAAAATGTTTGGCTCGCTTAAGTTTTTTTAAGGCTAGAGACGAAGCCTCCAGGCCCCCAAGTTTTACTAAGCCTGTTTCCAGTCTCAGTCTGCCCCCTAAAACATCGGGTAATCTTTCCGGCTGTGTCATAATTTCCTTAAGCATGAAATGAGGGTAACCCTCAAGCGCTACATCTTCGGCGGAACCTTCAAGCTCCACACTCGGAATACTAACTGGGATACGCCTGCCGTTATGGAAAGAAAATTCCTCCACTTTTCCACCTTGAATAATAATAATGTCGCCATCTCTTAAATGCTTACAGCGACGAGTGTAGGGCAGAAAAGGATCGCCAGTTGAAGCGACCATAAAGGCGCCATCATCCAATTTGGCATAGGACAGCGGACTGCCTTTTCTTATACCAATTAGCAAATCAGGATAACGAGCGTATTGCAACAAAATACCATTAGCGCCTTGCAGTGACGACACTGTACTAAGTATAGCTTGGCGAATATCCCCTTTTGTTTCCTGCAGCTTGAGAGCGAATAAATGAGCAATGAGCTCGGTGTCGGTTTCCGAAACTATCCGGCAACCCAAACCAATCAGTTCGGCCTTAAGCTCACGCCAGTTCTCCAGCATGCCGTTGTGGACAACTGCTATCTGACCTGAGCCATCACAATGAGGATGAGCATTAAGGACGGTCCGACCGCCATGCGTGGCCCAACGAGTATGCCCAATGGCATTAGTGCAAGACTCAGGAAATCTAGAGTCTTCAACCTTTGCTTTAAAATCATCAAATTGGCCATCAGGCAAAACTTGCTTAACTATTCTCAATACTCCAGGGCTAATCAGACCGCTCACACCAGCGGAATCATATCCGCGATACAAGAGCTGGCTAAGCCCTTCCAACACTATCGGCACAGCTGGCTGCTGCCCGACATAACCAATTATTCCGCACATACTGCTACGTGCTCCTTTCTTATATATTGTTATGTAAAAAAACGATTTTTCTTGTTAACTAGGTGGTAATACCTTACGGCCACTGAGCCCGGGCGTCAAGGAACAAAAACTTAATATGTTATACTGTGTTTATGGGAGAACAAAGCATAACTGGCGCCGGCATCGGTGTCATGGTAGTAAAAGATAATCAAATATTGCTGGGTTTGAGAAATAGTGATGCGGCCAAAGCCGACAGTGAACTGCATGGCGAGGGCACCTGGACTATGCCTGGTGGCAAGATTCATCTAGGCGAAAGTTTTGAAGTGGCTGCCGCGCGCGAACTGGAAGAAGAAACCAGCCTTAAAATTAAAAACTTAACCGTAGTATCACTATCCAGCGAACATAACCTGGTAGCTGGTGTTCACTACATTACAATTGGTATATTGTGCGATGATTTTGACGGTGAAGTTCAAACAATGGAACCAGAGGAAATTGTGGAGTGGCGCTGGTGGCCATTAAACCAGTTGCCAAAAAATATTTTTCCGCCTAGCCAAAAAATTATCAATAACTATTTGACCAACAAATTCTATACTCCGGAATAACCGACTGGAAATAACTCGGTTTTTGTGCTACAATATTAATATAAAAACAAAAATGCTTAGGTTTTTTATATTATTTTCTTCAATTATTGTTGGTGGGCTAATCATGACCACGCCGACTTCAGCTGCCACTGATACAGATAGTGATGGCCTAACCGACGAGCAAGAAATTGGCCTTTATGCCACTGATCCTAACTTAACTGACACTGACGCTGATGGGTATAGCGACGATCAGGAAATTGAGCACGGGTATTCCCCGCGCTTTTTTGTTAAAAAAATGACCGAAGCCGACAGTGACCAGGATTATTTGCCCGATGCCTGGGAGTTGAGCTTAGGTACGGGCATCATGGAACCGGATTCAGACGGCGATAAATATTTAGATGGCACCGAAGTGCTTGCCGGTTTTGATCCCTTGAATCCTGATAGTTCAGCCAAGCTGGAAAAATTAATAAGCGTTGATTTAACTAAACAGCAACTTAGCTATTCTTTCGGCGGAAAAACTCTGGAAAAATTTTTAATATCTGGCGGCCTGCCCGGCACCACGACGCCTCGGGGCGAATTTGAAGTAATAACCAAACGCGACTTAGTTAATTATCAGGGGCCAAATTATGATTACCCGAACACCAAATGGAACCTGCGCTTTGCCTGGAGCCAGGGCTTTTCCTATTACATCCACGGGGCCTGGTGGCATAATAATTTTGGGGAGCCTCAGAGCCATGGCTGTGTGAATGTGAGCTACGATAATATGGAACGCCTGTATGAATGGGCGCAAGTTGGGACGAAAATTATTATTTTAAATTAATTAAAAATATAAACCCTTAGCTTAATCGGCTAAGGGTTGGTTGAATTTTAGGAATCTAAATTTTTTTCGTCTTCGGACAGAGGTGGGTCGTGATACTCTTTGAGCTCAATATTGGGGGGAGCAAACAGACTAATAATGGCGGCTGTACGTCTAACAAATTCGTCGTTATTAATTTTTTCAATTAACTCTGCTGCCTCCTGTTCCTCAGCCGATTTTTTGGTTTCCGGTGTATTGGTTGGCATTTTTCCTCCATTTATTTTGCCTAAATCATACCACTACAGTTAATACCGTCAAACTAAATCAGCCCCGCAAACGCGGGGCTGATAGTATTTAAACTTTATTCCTTAAACTCATCTAGTGTTACGGTAACATCCTTAGTCTCGCCTTTGGAATAAACCGTGAGCTTCACGGTCTGCCCAGGCTGATACTTAGCTAAAGACTTCACCAGTGAATGCTCCTGATCAATTTTTTGCCCATCAACTTCTAAAATAATATCATTCTCCGTCAGGCCCGCTTTATCAGCTGGGCTGCCGGGCACTACTGCCAGATCAGTGGTTGTTTGCCCTTTGATTAATAAGGCACCATAGTCCACTTCCAGCTTATTAGCCTTGGCTAATTCCGGAGTTACCAAGACATAGCGAATCCCTAAGTACGGCCTGACGATACGGCCATACTTTTCGTAACTATCAATCATGCGCTTAGCCTCGTTAGCGGGAATGGCAAAGCCAATCAGCTGCCCTTGGCTGTTAATAGCTGTGTTAATGCCAATCACCTCGCCTTGTAGATTGACCAATGGACCGCCAGAGTTGCCGGGATTGATGGCGGCATCGGTTTGAAACACGCCTTCCAGCTGTTCCGAAGAACCGCGGTTATCCCCGGCGACCACATTGCGGCCAATACCGGAGATCACGCCTTTGGTTACGGTGTTGCGGTATTCACCCAAAGCATTGCCAATGGCGATCACAGTTTGCCCGATCTGCACCGAATCTGAATCACCTAAGCGCACGGCCGGTATACTCTTATTTTGAATTTGCACCAAAGCCATATCATTCACGGCGTCCCTCGCTACCACTGTGGCCTCGTAGCGCTGGCCTTCATTAGTCAGCACGGTGTATTCTGCTTCGGTATCGGTAACCACATGTCGGTTAGTTAAAATCAAACCTGATTGCTGATTGATAACAAAGCCAGTACCGCCGCCCACTTCTTGTTTGCCTTCTGGCGCTGGCTGCTGCGGCTGCTCATTAAAGAAAAAGTTAAAAGGAAAACCAAACTGATTAAAAAAGTCATCAAACGGCTGGGGGCCTGTCATACTATAAATCTTGGAAAGGTCCTTGGTGATGATAATGCTAACTACCGAAGGTGACACTTGCTTCACTACGTCAGTAGAAGCTGATTCTTCTTCCACTGTAACTTTTTGGTTAACTGAAGTAGACGTAGGTTTGTCTGCTGGCAGAATATTGCCGACCAGCGGTTTGAGAAAATCCTGCCCGAATATGGTTACAGCCGCACCGCCGATAGCACCGGCTAACAGCGATAATATAACTGTAAGAATTAATGGAAAAGCATAACGCGCCGGCAAGGGCCGCGGCTTAACAACTGGCATTGATGGTGGCAGATCGTTTGATTGTTCTTCAATAAACATAATAAAAAAATATTATGGCTATTAATTATTATTTAATTGCCCACTTGTTGATATTTTTTCAGTTCTTCCAGAATATCAAGTGACGAATTTGTTCCATTTGTACTAGGTACACCTAATAACTCTTGATAAGTACCCATGACGGACTGGAAATATGGCTTCAGGAAAATAACTCCAAGTACTATCGGAATGATGATAATGAGTAGCCGCAAAACACTCCAAATCCGGTTCCAGCGCAAATAGCGTTCCAGCCGGTCATTGCCAGCTTTTACTTCTTTAAGCAGGCGGTTATTTTCTTCTAGTAACCCTCGGATATCCGAATTACCTGGAGCTGGGCTGGGCGAAATAGGATTTTCCATAAGCAAAAATATTATAGCACACCTGCCAAATCACTATAGTTACAGGACTTATTGCTCCACCACTACACGCCAACTGCTCAAGTGCGTTAATGCCGCCTGGCCGTCCGCTAAATAATAGCGCCGGCCATCAGCTGGATTCACATACCAAGCCTCGCCGTATGATTCCACCTGCAGTAAAATTCTGCCCTTAAGCCTGTTGACTAAATTCACATCAGCCTCAGCCGGCTCCACTGTATTTATTTCGCCCGGCCCGACTGGTATCCGTGATAAATCAGCATTGGTAATGCCTAGACCATATTTTTCCAGAGCGCCATACGCTGTTTGAGAATCGGCTAAACAATACGGTTGCCGGCTAACAGGATCAATATACCAGGGTGTTAATGAACCGCTGATGGAAATAATGTGCCCCAGCCAATTTGTCAGCACAGTTGCTGGCGCTGGCTCGCAACTGTAAGCTGTTTCACCTAAAACTTCACCCGCCTCAGGCAAAACTTCCGCGCTCTTGGCAATAGCTACCGCTGTAAAACTAGCTTTAGCCTCATTATTGGTTTGGTTAAAATCAAGCTCGCGCGCGCTCACGACTGCTGAAATTTCTCCGCTTATAGCTTTCACTGATGATAAAACCAAATTAAGCTCCGCGGCCGCAAAATTATTTAATCTGATGAAGGTCCAGCTGTTTTTGTTTTGGTCAAAAACGCCGTCCGTTGGTGTAGCCTGAACCAGCTCTAACCCTTCAGGCAGTGTGAGCTCCGCCACCACATTTTGAGCCATAGTGGGCCCATTGTTAATTAATTTTACAGTAAGCCCGGCCTGCTCCCCCTCATTTATA
>Ga0209211_10001626_pt1 | contig 41835 bp, 43 predicted proteins | sample RifGroA2_FD_183992 | JGI IMG/M metagenome (GOLD analysis project Ga0209211, IMG submission 183992) | Groundwater microbial communities from Rifle, Colorado, USA - Groundwater A2 (SPAdes) (version 2) | ecosystem: Environmental > Aquatic > Deep subsurface > Groundwater | place: Rifle, Colorado...
AGCACGGGTGCCGATTCGGTGCTTTCGGCCGCAGAAATACCGGAAATTTTTCATCCGTTAAAAGCGCTCATCCACGGAGAGGACGGATTGTTAAAGCTTGCATCCGGCGCTCCGGTAAGAAAGCGCGCGATACGCAGGCAGGACCTCCCGAAATCATATTGGAGCGTTACGGCAATTTATCTTTTTAAAACAGGACTTTTATACGACAAAGAGGCGCCAAATTTTTACGGCGAAAAAGTCGTGCCTTATGTTATGCATGATAAATATGCGGTTGACATAAACGAACCCAAAGACTGGTTTTTAGCCGAAAAAGCCTTAAAAAATTTGTATAAAGAAAATGGAGATAAAATCGCACATCGTTAAATTAGCGGAGACGCTCTCGGAACAAAAAATAAAATGGGCTTTTGGCGTAACCGGCGGAGGTGCCAGTTTGGAATTGATAACGGCGCTTCACGAAAAGGGAGTAAAATATTATCCCGTGGCGCATGAGGGGGCGGCGGTCATGATGGCCGGAGCCTGCTCGAAGGACGGCATTACGCGCGCCGCGGCGATAACAATCAAAGGGCCAGGGTTTGCAAACGCGCTTCCCGGGATTTTATCCAATAACTATGAGGCAAGGCCCGCGATAACCATAAGCGAAGCTTATAGTCCGGCGACACCCGCACGCAAAATGCATAAACGCCTGGACCACTTTGCCGCCTCATCGGTGTTCGTAAAAGCTTTTTCGGCGGCGGATGATTCTGGAAAAAATTTGAAAGCGCTTCTTGATATTGCCCAAAAAGAAACGCCCGGGCCGGTGCATATGGAGCTTTATGCCGAAGTTGCGGCGGACGGAGTTCGAGAAAATTTTAAAACAACAACGAAATTTTCCGGAGAAGAAATTTTAAAAGAAATAAGCGAAGCCGTAAAAAATTCCAAAAATCCGGTTTTGATACTGGGTTCTTTGGCTTTAAGAAGAGTGGACAACACAGACTGGGCATCTTTTGGAGTTCCGGTTTTTACGACGGCCGCCGCAAAAGGAGCGATAGATGAGAACAGTGCTTATTCCGGCGGGGTCATTTCGGGCGAAGTAAAAGAATTGTCTCCGGAGAATTTGATAGCGCGCGCGGACCTTATTTTGTCGGTCGGACTCCGGAACACGGAGGTAGTGAATGCGGCACCGTACAAAGCACCGCATTTCAATATTGATTCCGTGAGCGGATTTGATGGAGGCTTTAATCCAAAAATAAATTTTCTTGCCGCCTCCGGAAACTTGGCAAAAATAATTTCAGAATTAAAGCCGTTGTTTTCAGGAAAGTCGTGGGGGATGGATTTAATCGCGGAGCAGAATGCGAATTTAGAAAAAGAACTTTTCTCCGCGGACTGGATGCCCGCACCGGTTTTCAGGCAAATACAAAAAGCTCTTCCGGATGGCATGTTGGTTTTGGATACGGGCTTTTTTTGTACGATAGGCGAGACGGTTTGGAAAGCGAAGTTTCCGGATAATTTTTTGGGGAGCAGCAACGGCAGATTCATGGGCACGGCAATTCCCACAGCACTTGGTGCCGCAATATCTTCTCCGGACAAAGACATTATCGCGGTGGCCGGCGACGGGGGGATACGCGATTATTTTATGGAAATAAAACTGGCGGTGGAAAATAATTTGCCCATAATTTTTGTTTTGATGTCGGACGGCACTTACGGTTCAATTGCCGCGTCAGGGCGGACGAAAGGATATTATGAAAATGCGTTTGAGATAAAAAATGCCTCATGGTGGAGGGCGGCGGAGGCAATTGGTTGCCCGGCTTTGAAGATAAAGAGTTCGGCAGAATTGAAAAGCGCGCTGGAAAGTTGGCAAAAAACAAAAGTGCCGATGTTTCTGGAAATGCCCTTCAATCCGGAAAGCTACGCCAAAATGGCAAAAAAATTAAGATGAAAAACGAAAAAAAACATATTTTAGTTTTAGCGGCGGGATCCGTGGGCAGGAGACATCTTAGAAATTTCGCGTCTTTGGGCTGCGACGTTTCAGCAATGGACCCGAGGGAAGACCGTTTGAAGGAAGCGGAAAACGAAGTAAAACTTGTCCATAAATTTAAAAATGCTGAAGAATCTTTGAGCACTCCGGATAAATTTGACGGCGCGGTGGTGGCTTCTCCCACGAAATTTCACATTTCGCAGACCCTAGTTTTATTAAAAGCCGGTCTGCCGGTTCTGCTTGAAAAACCGCTGGCCAAAAATTTGGAGGAAGCCTCGGAACTTTTTAAATTTTTGCAAAGTAATAAAAACGCCAAAGTGCTTCTGGGCTACACTTATCGCTGGTGGCCGTCTTTGAGTGAATTTAAGAAAAAAATATCGGCCGGAGAAATAGGAAAACCACTGCGCGCGGAATTTATAATGAGCGCGCATTTGGCCGACTGGCACCCGTGGGAAAAGTATCAGGATTTTTTCATGGCGAGCCGAGATTTGGGAGGAGGCGCGCTTTTGGACGAATCGCACTGGCTCGACCTTATGATCTGGTTTTTTGGAATGCCTGAAGGAATTTTCGCGAGTATTGAAAAAATAAGCGATCTTGAGATAGAAACGGACGACAATGTGGATATGCTTATCAATTATAAAAATAATTTGCGCGTTTCCGTCCATTTGGACCTTTACGGAAGGCCGCACAGAAAGTCCATCAAAATAATCGGAGAAAAAGGCTCGTTGGATTGGAGCTTTGAAGAAAATCTCGACCGCAATATTATGTTTATGAATTTAGCAAAAGTTTTTTTGGGTTTATTGGATGGCGGGAGTGAATTTGCCTGCGGCGTAGAGGACGGTATCAGCGTGCTTAAAGTAATAGAGGCCGCGAGGAAAAGTTCATCCTCCGGCGGAGTTATAAAGGTATGAGTAAGCGTATATTGGGGGTAATTACGGCGAGAGGCGGCTCAAAAGGCATCCCCGGCAAAAATATCAAGTTATTTTTGGGAAAGCCGCTGATTGCGCACACGGTGGAAGTTGCTTTGACATCTGGCGTTTTTGACCCCGCCGTTGGCGGGGCAGGCCGTCTAATTTTATCTACAGATGATGAAAAGATTGCTGAAGTCGCAAGAAAATACGGATGTGTAGTTCCGTTTTTGCGCCCGGCGGAGTTTGCGGCGGATAACACTCCTCATATTCCCGTAATGCAGCACGCGGTTTCGTGGCTCCGCGAAAAGGAGGGTTACGAGCCCGATTACGTCATGATACTCCAGCCGACTTCGCCCCTGCGCCAAGCTTTTCATATCAAAGAAGCCGTTGAATTGATCGTGAAAGAAGGCGCCGATTCTTTGGTCAGTGTTTCTTTGGTGCCGAAACATTTTCATCCGGATTGGCAGTTCGTAAAAGACGACAGGCAAAGGATAAAAATTTTTACCGGTACTCCGCTGAGAAATATCGTAACGAGACGGCAGAATCTGCCCGATACTTTTTATAAGAACGGAGCGATATTTCTTTTTAAACCGGAGCTTTTATTTAAAAAAGAGCCGTCAATTTACGGGGAAGACACTATTGCTTATCCAATGGAGGAAAAGTATAGTATTAATATTGATACGCCCGATGAATGGAGGATTGCTGAAGAGATTGCAATAAAAATATGCAAAAACTTACGACGGTTATAACGGAGTCAAACGATTATTCGGAGAAAGTTATAAAACTCTATGAGTCAATGGGGCCGGTTTATTTGTGGCACAAATTATCGGATACGGAAAAAGACAAAGCTTTATCGGAGGCGAATATTATAGCGATAGGGCTTTCTATCCAGTTCGACAAGAATTTTCTTGATAAAATGCCTGGCCTAAAAGTCATTGCAACGCCTACCACGGGCCTCAACCATATTGACATGGAGCATACGGCAAAAAAAGGCATAGAAGTAATTTCTTTGCGGGGGCACGCGGATTTTTTGCAAAACATTACTTCAACCGCGGAGCACGCCTGGGGTCTGGCGCTGTCTTTGGCAAGGGGGCTTCCCTGGGCATTTGAAGACGTAAAAAAAGGAAATTGGGACAGACTCAAATGGCGCGGGCATGAAATGAAAAACAAAACTTTGGGAATCGTCGGTTTGGGAAGGCTTGGGAAAATGATGTCGAGATACGGCAACGCCTTCGGCATGAAAGTAGTGGCATCGGATCCGAATGTTCCGGAAGATAAGATGAAAGAATACGGCGCAGAGAAAGTTGAACTTCCGGAACTTTTCAAAATATCCGATGTTGTTACTCTGCATGTGTTGCTCACTGACGCGGTCTATAATTTGGCAGGAGAAGAGCATTTGCGGTCTATGAAGCCGACAGCTTTGCTTATTGATACTGCGCGGGCGGAACTGATCGAAAAAGGGATGTTATATAAAGCATTGGAAAATAAGTGGATCGCGGGCGCGGGAATTGATGTGATGTGGGACGAATTGCCGGACGGGAGCCACCTGCAAAAAGATCCTCTTTTTGAATACGCCAAAACGCACCAAAACCTTATCATCGCGCCGCATGTAGGAGGCGCGACATATGAGGCGATGGAAGCGACGCAATATTTCATCGGCGAACTCGTCCATAAATATTTCTCGGAGAAAAAATGATCTGGTTCTTATTTGCTCTGGGAGCCGCTGTTTCGGATTCATGGTCTAGGGCATCACAGAAGTGGGCGATTGATGCCGATTATTATTCAAAATACGCCATCACCGTAACTATTACCGGACTCGCATCACTTTTGCTTTTTTTAATTTCATATTTTTTTACCGGATTTCCGGTTTTAAAGACGGGATTTTGGACGGCAATCGCGGTAACCGGAATTCTTAACGCAATAACTTTTCCGCTTTTGCTAAAAGCGTATGAGATAGGAGAATTTTCGTCGGTATATTCTATGATTCTTCTTTCGCCGGTATTTTTACTCGCAACGTCGTTCTTTTTTTTGGGAGAAGTACCGACGCCGAGCGGCATAGGCGGCGTGTTGTTAACCGTGTTCGGATTATTGATAATCGTCCGTGGAAATGCGAAAGATCATCAAAATGTGCGGAATTTTTCAAAAGGAAATTGGCTCGGCGTTTTAGTCGCGTTAATTTGGTCGGTGTCCGTAAATTTTGATAAATTAGCCGCGCAATATTCCGGTCCTTTTTTCGCTCCGGCAATAGGGCTGATCTTTATTGCGTCGGGATCTTTTATTTATGCGTTATATAAAAAAGAATTTGCATTAAATACCCGCGGTGACGGGAAAGAAACTAAAGTATTTTTTAGCGTAAAGCATTATGCAATTTTACTGGTTGCCGCGCTTTTTCTCGTGCTTTCCAATGTACTGCACAATTTCGCTTTATTAGCGGGCCCTGCCGCGTATACGATAGCAATAAAACGGCTGGGAATTTTATTTGGAGTATTTTGGGGCTGGTTATTTTTCAAAGAGAAGGATATCAGCCGCAAATTATTGGGCGCGGTGGTGGCTGTAGCGGGCGTAGTAATGATACTTTTAGGCTAAATTTCAGGTTATATAGCTATATGAATGTGCCGCAAATTTGGGATCGCGTATCCGGAAATAGAGGAGTTTTTGTTATTGCGGAAATAGGCAAAAATTTCATACAAACCGAAAAAGAGCGCCCAGTTGAAGAATATTTGGATAACGCCAAGGCGCTGGTAATGTCCGCGCATGAATCGGGAGCGGATGCGGTAAAGTTCCAGACGCACAATACTGAAGATGAACAGTTAGATATCAAAGTCGTGTCGGAACATTTTAAGGGTGCGGATCGCTATTCGTGGGTTAGCCGGAATGAAAAGGCAACGCCGATGAATAAATTCTGGAAGCCGCTCAAAGAATATTGCGATAAGCTTGGGGTAGTCTTTTTTTCGACTCCGATGAGCCGGGGAGCCGCGATGAAATTGAACGGGCTCGGAGTCGAACTTTGGAAGGTCGGCTCGGGAGATATTTTGGATTTTGTCGCACTTGACTTTATGGCGAGTACCAAAAAACCGATAATCATTTCAACCGGCATGTCCACACTTGAGGAAATTGATAAAGTCGTAGGCTTTTTAAAAAAGAAAAACGCCAAGTTTGCGATGCTGCATTGCGTATCAAAGTATCCGTGTCCGCCGGAAGAATTAAATTTGTCAACCATAAGTTTTTTGAGTGAAAGGTACGGCATTCCGACGGGTTTCTCCGATCATTCGATCGGATACGATTCGGCTTTGGCCGCCGTTGCGCTCGGCGCGAAAATCGTGGAAAAGCACTTTTCTTTTTCGCGTGAACTCTGGGGTTCTGACCATAAGGTTTCTATGACACCTGCGGAATTTAAAGCAATGGCCGCGGGTATAAGAGCCATTGAGAAAAACCCTGCTTTAAGGGAAGATTATTTAAATAAAGATATTGTAAAAAAAGGAATGGGGGAGACCGGAAAAATATTACAGGACGGAGAGGTGAAATTTCGCCCGCTTTTCAGAAAATCTTTGATGGCGGGGCGGGATATTCCCGAAGGCACAATTATTACTTCCGAGATGCTTTATGCGATGCGTCCGCAGGCTTATGCCGGCGGGCTCGCTTCGGAAAATTATGAAGCAGTGCTCGGCAAAAAAACAAAAAAAGCGTTAAATAAGTTCAATCCTATAACGAATGATCTAATATAATGAAGACGTCAAAAACGATTATAATGCCGATTTACAACGGCGCCAGGGCAAGAAGTATTTTTAACACGGATATTTACGGTGAACTTATTTCCGATGATTCGCTCAAGCTCGTGATAGCCTGCCCTTCGGTAAAAGTGGATTTTTATCGGGAGAATTTTCCGGCGGGTAATGTGGTTTTTGAAGCGGTAGATTTGCCGAGCGAGCATGAGTTGGGGAGAGTGCTGAGCAGAGTTGCTTTTAATCTTTTGCCGACAAGCACCATCAGAGGCAAACATAAAATATATTATCATCGTTATGGAAATTATTTTAAATTCTTTATTTTAGGCATTGCCAACAGAACCTTAGGGCCGTTGCCGTTTATCAAGAATTTTATCAGATTTTTGGATAAATTTGTGCCTTTAAACGCGGATGCGGCCGCGCTTTTTGAAAAATATCATCCCGATCTGCTTATTGCCCCGGACATAGTTTTTCCGCCGGACAGGATTTTTATGCGGGTTGCGAGCCGTTCAGATGTTTACACGGTCGGCATGGCAAGATCCTGGGACAATCTTACTTCAAAAGGAGTTGTTCAGGTCATGCCGGAGAAATTGGTGGTTTATACGAACCGCATGGTGACTGAGGCGGTAAAAATTGTCGGCATGAAAAGAGAAGATGTTTTTATGGCGGGACCTCCGCAGTTTGATAGGTATTACAAAAAAAGCGAGACGACGCGGGAACAATTTTTGAAAGGGTTGGGGATTTCTCCGGAAAAACGAGTGGTCCTTACGGCGCCGTTTTTTGACAGATATACAGGTTCAGCAGTTGTAATGATAAACGGGCTCCTGGACGCCATTAAAATTGGAAAACTTCCGAAAGATATTCAGATACTGGTGCGGTATCGTCCCGGAACGCCGCCGATAGCCGAAGGATTATTGAAGAAAAGCGAAAACCTTACCATTACGGTGCCGTGCGAGGTGCATTTTGACGGACGAGGCAGATTAAGCACGACGGAGGATTTTGAGTGGAGAAAGGAAGACGTGGATCTTTTGATGAATTCTCTCCGTTTCAGCGATGTTGTGATAAACACCGTTTCAACACTGAGTGTGGATGCGTCGGTCTACGACAAGCCTGTTATTAACGTACGGTTTGACGCGGAGCCGTCTTGTCCGCCGATGCACAGCGTAATGATAATGTTGCCAAATCACGACCATTATAAAGCGATTGAGGCTTCAGGCGGCGTAAAGCTCGTCGGAAGCATGGACGAAATGATATTGGCTATAAATGCCTATTTAAAAAATCCGGCGCTCGACGCCGAAGGCCGCGAGAGATTGCGCCAAGAGCAGATTGTCTTTACCGACGGCAAAGCCGGCCACCGCATCGCAGATTTCATAAAAGGGGAGCTTGTGAAATTGATTTAGGAGCAAGTTGATGAGTTTTTAAACGGGTTTTGCTGCCTTTTTGGCATGGCCTCTGAGGCTTTGCGAAGAGCAAAAAGGCAAAGCAATCCTCGGAGCCGCGGGCTGGCGCGGCGAGAATGAGTTTAAAAATTGCAGCAACTTGCGGATTATTTCAAAATCTCTTCAGCGACTTTTTTGGCCGAGGAAGTTTTGGGGAGCGGAAAATATTTTTTCTGGGCTTTTTGGATTGCCGAAACAATTTTTTTGTCTTCGATCATCTTTTTCAAGACTAATACAAATTCATCAGTGTCATCACGATAGATGCCGATGTTTGCACCTATAATATTCGGCGGGAAATCGGATAATGACAGTTTCTCCATAGTTATTTTCCCCGCATTGGGAAGCAGTATGCAAATTGCAGGGATTCTCAAGTAGCATGCCTCCACGTGGTTTGCGGACTGAATGCCGGCAATAAGGTCGAATAAAGGCAATAAATCCTCGCTGGAAGGGAATTGCGAGGTATCCAAGATATTTAATCTTTGTGAAAATTTGTTGTATCTTTTAGGCTCTTCATCTCTTGGATGCGGACGGATAGCAACACAGATATTTTTGTTCTTCATCTCATTTTGAAGTTTTCGGACCCCCTTTGCAAAAAATTCAAATGTTATTTCGTCGTATTGCCAGGCATTGGGCGTTCCTCTGCCGACATAAAGGATTACAAAATCATTTTCGGCGAGCCCGAATTTTTCGCGAAGCCATTTTCTGTCTTTTTCTTTATTTAATTTTTTGAACCTGTCAAAATTGGGATTTCCGGTAATGACGATTTTACCCGAATACTCATCTTCTTTGAGAAATTTTTTGGCCAATTTGTCGGGCGCCAAAACTTTATCCCAGTATTTCATCATTTTGAAATTCATCGGCCAGCGGTGGTTTGCCCAAAAATCCTGAAAGCAGATTATTTTTTTGCCGGACGCGTGTGCTAGCTCCGTAAAGCGGTTATTAACATACGGCCCTAAAACGAGCGAACTCATGGCGACCGCCAAAATGTCCGGGTCAAAATCTTTATAAAATTTTTCCGCATCTTCCTCGCGGTCGCAGCGAAGCGGATTATATTTTTTTAAAACATTATATGCGGCGTTTGCTTTGGTATTTATCGTTACTATTAAAAGTTCGCTTTTTTTCGCGAGCAACGGAATTACCGTCTCAATGAATTCCGCCGGCCCCGGCGCATCCACAACAACCATTATTTTTTTCTTTTTTAGCATTGATTATATTTTAGCACTAAAATTAGGCAATAAAAAAACCGAAGCGGTTGCTACGGTTTTTACTCATAAGGAACATGGCTATATAGTAATTTATCGATAACAGAATAGCACGTGTCAAACATATGCTGATCGGATGGTAATTTATGATTTCGGCGATAGCGGTCAACTTCTCTAGCGTCATTTGTGACTCGACTTTTAAGTTCGTCAAGTTCTTTGAAATTGAAGTGATGACTTAAAAAATCGCAGCCTAGTTCAACAAGCCGGAGATATTCTGCTGATAATTCTGAATTAACTGAATTGGGTACCCGATTTTCCATGGAACACAGAATACAGAAGATTACATCTGAACCAGAATTTGGCCCAAGTGGCGATCTGTCGCTGATCCATTTGCCATCGGGCGTTTTTAAGCGTTCAGCCGCCCATTTATCAATGTTTTCTTTAGCCATTTTGAACCCTCCTTTCCTGCCTAAAACCTTATCGAAACCTTTGGGTTATGTCAAGAGTTTGATAAGTAACATGGGTGCTCGCTGATTTATCAGCCCTCGTCCCGGGGTTCGGGACTTTGGTTCTTTGAGAAGCCCAGCCAATAGCTATCGCAATTTGGCGGGCAGGGAGGTTTTTAATGAAAGTTGTTATGGTCGCGAGGGATACGGCTCCTTCAAGCGCCTTTAAGCTTGTGGCTGAAAAATTAGCAGGCGAAGTAAAAACCTATTTAGCGGGCGGCGGCAAATCAGTTCTTTTACCGATTGAGGAAATTGCCAGCTCAATACGCGACGCCGATGTTCTTTTATCCGGCATGTCTTCGGCACCGGAATTGGTAAAGGAAGAGATTGTTGCGATAAGTGCGGCGCATGACGCAAATGTTCCGGTAGTGCTTTATGCCGATACTCATAATTCCGTAAGGCGCCCGCATTTTGAAAGCGTTCGGAATAAGGTGAGTGCGATGTTTGTAGTAAGCAAAAAAGAGGCAGAAGATGCCAGAAAGTTTTTTGCCTTATCGGAGGATAGGATTATACTTTCCGGTAATCCATTGGTTGAAAACGCGCATTTTCCAAAAACAACTCGTGAGGAAGTAAGGAAAAGATTTGGCGTAAGAGACGACGAAAAAATCATATTATCATCAGGATACAAATTCCCATCGATTACTTTGCCAACGCTTATTGCTTTGGTGGATGCGGCTGCGATTCTCGAAAAACGCGCGCCCGGCTTAAATCTATTTGTTTTTGCATCTCTTCATCCTGGTGACGACGCGTGGGTTGCTGATAAATCTGTGTACAACAGGATTCTAGATTATTTTCTCAACTGCAAGGATGTGGCCGACTTGAATAATTTGCGAATAAAGGTAACTTGTTCAAAAGCAGAAAAAGCGGAAGATAAAGCTACTACCGCTGAGCTTCTTCCGGCTACTGATCTACTTGTGACAACCTTATCAACAAGCGATGAAGAAGCCGCGTGTCAGCGCATTCCAGCAATAGAATTTTTTACCGGTCTTGCGATGTCGCGCATGGAGAAAAATTTTAGCACAAGAAAATGGGAAAAATGTGAGCAAGGCGTTGCGGCGGCCGTTTACTATGATACTGGCGAGCTTGCTTTATTGATCGAAAACATTTTGAGTAATGGAGTAAGCCCAAGCATGCGTCTCGCTCAAGAAACTCATTATCCAAAGCCTCCATATCAAGGATATGCCGTAGATAAAATAATTGAAGGCTTAAAAAGAATTGCAAAAAATTAAGGGCTAAAAAAATTCTAACTTCCATGAGAAAATCTCATGGGTTTTTAATTTTAAGGAAGCCAAAAACTTTTTTGCAAAAAATAAACTAAGCAGTCTTTTTCAGGAAGTCGAGAACTTTTTTGCGGGTTTTGCCACCAGGCAACCCTGAGCGAGCAGTAGCGAGGCGAAGAAAGCAAAAAAGTTGCTCGGCTTTCTGAAAATTACCTTCCCTCCCTTCTCACCAAAATCGCGGCGGTTTTGAGCATAATGCCGAGGTCCATCAATAGAGATCGGTTTTTGATGTAATATAGGTCGTATTGGAGCTTTTCCGGCGCGTCTTCAACCGATGCATCGTTCGTCATTCTTATCTGCGCCCAGCCGGTAATACCGGGGCGGACGAGCAGTCTTGTTTCGTAAAATTGCACATGATCTCTCAAAATTTCTACAAACTCCGGCCGTTCCGGCCGCGGCCCGACAAATGACATTTCTCCGCGGAAAATATTTATTATTTGCGGAAGTTCGTCCAGATAAGTTTTTCTTAAAAATTTTCCCACATTTGTGTGCCTTGCGTCTCCGCCGGTGCCTTTTTCTCCGCCGATTGCATCGGCCCCTTCTATCATTGAACGGAATTTTATGAATTCAAAAACTTTTCCGTTTTTGCCGACGCGTTTTTGCTTAAAAAATACCGGTCCTCTGGATTCTATTTTTATTAAAAATGCAATGATCGGAAATAACAAAATAACTGGTATAGACAGGAATGTTGCCGCGGCTACGTCAAGAACGCGCTTCGCCTGTTCATAAGGCCGGTTATTGAGTTCGGCAAGGTTTTCCAAGAACCAAGTTTCATTAATCAGCGATGTTGGTATTTTACCGGTTATTGATTCATAAAAATCCGGGAAATTCGTAATGGTAATGCCCAACGGCAAAACTTCGTAGAACATCCGTACTAGTTCAATGTTTTGCGAAATGTCTTTGGAAACCACTACGATATCTATTTTCCGCTCTTTTATAAAAGATTTGATATCACTATGGTCAAATTTTATGTGGTCGGCTATGAGTTCCACGCCGTAGCCGAGCATTGTTTTTTCTGCGAGATAATTTGCGAAGTTTTCTGTTTCGGGAGTTTTCCCGAAAAACAGTATTTTTATTTTTGATCTCAACGCCGCTCTTTTTATAAAATTATTTCTCCAAAGCCAGATCAAAACGGAGACTAACGCGGCATCAATAAACAAGTTTGTTCTCGGAGTGATTGAAAATGACGGAATTAAATAAAAAAGCATGATTGCCACAAGCACGTTGACAAGCATCGTTTTTCCCACGAGCTGCACGGTGTAGTATCTGCGCGTCGGAGGGTAGTGCTCCCAATCGTACATTCCCGCGCTGTAAAATATTAGGATCCATAGGATATAGACCCAAAAAAACGGAAATTTATGGTTATCCCAAGCCGTTGCTATAGAATAACCTCTTATCAGAAACATCAAAAACAGGGACGTATAGAGTATAAGAACGTCTCCGAACAGGATTATGGCCTTTTTGCCGTTAAATTTGGGCATTGTTTTAAAGCTTTAGCTTTAATCCCGCCACAAGGCGGGATGATTGCAGTGGCAATCATATAACGCATATTATCAATTTTTAGTTTAGTTATCCACATACACTTGTTATTCATAAAACTGATTATGGGTGTATAATAAATTTATTGAAAAGTCTTTATTATTAGAATTTTTTATTAATTAGTATGATTAAATTCATTACAAGCAGGACCTTTTTGGGAGTCTTTTTCTCAGTTTTGGTAACTGTTTTCTCGGTTGCCGTGTTTACCTACGCGACAACTATCGGAAGCAATGTGTCTGTTACGGGCACGCTCGGTGTTACGGGTGCGTCTACTTTAAGCAGTACTTTAGACGTTACCAGTGCGGCAACATTTAGCAGTACTTTAGACGTTACCAGTGCGGCAACATTTAGCAGTACTTTGGCCGTGACGGGTCTTTCGACTCTTACTGGATTCATTAGTACGGCCTCTTCTACTGTTAATGGCGCGTTGAATGTGCAAACATCAGTTGCCGTAGCTTCGTCAACGCCTTCCCAGGAATTGGGAGTAGTAGGAAGCGCGTTGTTTCAGGAATCTTCCGGTACTACAACTATAGGTATTAATAGCACGGGTTCCGGCGTTGGAAGCTGTATCCAGCTTAGAGGTACCAACGGAGTTTTGTTCAGGATTTTTGCCGGAGCTACCACTTCGGATCACTTTGGTTTGGTTGTTGAAGTAGGTTCTTGTCAGGACTAATTAGCCAGTTGACATATAAATTCATTTTATGAAAATTTATCAAAGAATTTTTCTTGTCGGCTTGCTTTTTGCTCCTGTTTCGGTTTTCGCCGTTACAATGACTAGCGATGTAACTTTGCAGTTGGCTGACTCATATACCTTAACGCACAATTCATCTTATGACAGCATGGTCGTTAATTCCGATAATTTTGTTTTTACCTTGTCTAACGGACAAAGTGCCAAGCTTATATCAGCCGATTTAAGGAATTTTACGGTAAGTCCGAGCGGAAACGGAGCCCAAACCTGCGGTTCGTCTTCTTCTGAGGTTGTTCTTAGCGTTGCGAGCGGAGTTGCCGCAACAGCTATTACCGTAACTCCTTCCGGTTCATGCACTGCGTCCGCGGGCGGAGGCGGAATAATTGGCGGAGGAGGCGGTGGCGGAAGCAGCGCGCCTTATGTTCCGTTGCAAACTCCTGCTTCAACATCAGGAGCTTCAGCAGCGCAAAAAGCTCTTATTGAGCAACTCCAATCCCAAATAGCGGCATTGATGGCTCAAATCGCGGCATTAAAGGGCGTTCCTGCCCTGCCGTCTATGGCGTCGCCCGTTGCACAGATCGCGCGCACTTTAGCTTTTGGCGCCCAGGGCAATGATGTTACGCTTTTGCAGGAGTATTTGGCGCAGGATCCGTCGGTTTATCCTGAAGGTATAGTATCCGGATATTTTGGCAGATTGACGTCGGCAGCCGTTAAGCGTTTCCAAAAGAAACACGGGATTGATCAGCTTGGAATTGTTGGGCCGAAGACCAGGGCGAAATTGAGCGAATTGATGGGACAATAATAAGCAGTAATATTCCAAAACACCCGCCTTGCGGGTGTTTTGATTTTAAGCTAAACTTTCACTCATATGCAAAGAAATTCATATTTGCCGGAGGTAATAAGGTGGGGTTTAATGAGCTTGCTTTTTTTACCACTGATGGTTTCCAACAAACTTTTTTTCCCGTTCATTTCCGGGAAGAATCTTTTGTTTAGGGCAATTGTTGAAATATTATTCGCACTCTGGACTTATCTTGCTTTAAAAGATGAGAGATATCGGCCGCGAAAGTCCTGGATATTTATTTGTGTAACAGCCGTAATTATTGTATTGTCGCTTTCCACAGTTTTTAGCGTGGATGCGAACAGGAGCCTTTGGTCCAATTTTGAGAGAATGGAGGGTCTTGTCGGACATGTTCATCTTTATCTTTATTTCGTAATGCTCATTGGTCTCTTTCGCACGGAAAAAGACTGGTGGAAATTTTTCCATGTTTCTATTGCGGCAAGCCTGATTGCCGCGGTTTATTCTTTTTTACAGTTGGGAGGCGCGCTTGAGATTCATCAGGGAGGCGACCGGATAGATGCCACGCTCGGTAACGCGACGTATCTTTCTGTGTATCTTTTGTTCCATCTTTTCCTTCTTCTTTATTATTATTTGAAAGCAAGTACGGCGCCGCTTGCCGGCCGGAAAGTCCGGAAAATTGCATACGGAATTATTTTTGCCGCATATTCCGTATTGCTTTACCATACGGCGACAAGAGGATCAATTCTCGGTTTTTTGGGAGGGCTTTTTCTTTTCGCGCTGATATTAGGTTTTACATCCCGCGAAAAAAAATACCGGATTGCATCAGCCGGGCTTATCAGCGGCGTACTTTTGCTTGTAATCGGCTTTTATTTTTTGAAAGAAACAGATTTTATAAAAAATAATTCCGTTTTGGGCCGTTTCCGCGATATTTCACTTTCAGACAGCGGTAATGAAGCACGTTTTATAATCTGGAATATGGCGTTTCAGGGGTTCAAGGAACATCCTGTTTTGGGCTGGGGAATGGAGAATTTCAATTTGGTGTTTAATAAGTATTATGATCCTAGTCTTTACACGAAAGAGCCGTGGTTTGACCGCGCGCACAATGTATTTCTTGACTGGCTGGTTGCCGCGGGAATTCTCGGTCTTTTGGCTTATCTTGGGGTTTTTGCTTCATCTCTTTATGTCCTTTGGAAAAAAAGAGGAATAGAGTTCGCTGTTTTTGTCGGATTGCTCGGCGCCTATTTTTTCCAGAACCTTTTTGTTTTTGACCAGTTGATAAGTTATTTAATGTTTTTTGCCGTATTGGCTTTTATTCATTCGTTCGGCGCGTCTGAAAAAAAACCTCCGGTAAAATTGGCTCCGGCCGCCGCAAACGCACTTACGGCATTTGCAGTTATCATTTTCGTTTTTGTTTTTTACAATGTGAACGTCAAGGCTTATTTTGAGAACCGCATGCTGATCGAAGCTTTTAGTTCCGCGTCCCAGGGTCCGGATAAAGTTTCCGATGCGTTTGAGAAATTTAAAAAAGCTATTGCATATAATTCCATCGGTACGCGCGAAACGAGAGAACAATTAGCCCAGCTTATGACTCAAATCTCGGGAAGAAATGATATCCCGCAGGAGTTGAAATCTGAAATCGCAAAATACACCATTTCTGAGTTTAAAAAACAGCTCGAAATTTCTCCGACAGACACCCGTTACCACTTGTTTTTAGCCGTAGTTTATAATGCTGTGGGAGATTTCGGCAATGCCAGGGCATCTATCCAAAAAGCCCTTCTGTATTCGCCTAAAAAGCAGCAGATTAAGCTGGAGCTGGTCCAGTCGTATTACCTTGAGAAGGATTTTGATAAAGCGATTGAATTGATGCAGAGTATAATTGAAGAGGCGCCAAATTATCCGGAAGCAATGTCAAATTTAATATTGATATCAATTGTCGCAGGATATGACGATTTGGCCGACAAAGAAATAGCTGAATTCGCAAAGCAGGGAATTTTTCAGGATGATGATTTGGTTCGATGGGCGAACGCTTATGCTTCAAGGAAAAGATTTGATAAAGTTATCCCGATCTACGAAGAATTATTCCGCAGAAATCCTGCGGATACGCAAACCAGCGTAAATTTGGCCGCCGCTTACGTGGAGCTCGGAGAAAAAAACAAAGCCGTCGAAGTATTAAGAAAAGCGATTGCCCAAACCCCGGCTTTCAAAGATCAAGGAGAGAAATTTATTCAGCAAATTTTAAAATAGTAATAAAAATAATGGGTATGGGCCCGAAAATAGGCGTAGTTGGCATTGGCATGGTCGGTAAAGAGACCGTGCGCTATTTTGGCGAGCAAGGTTATGTGCGGGGCCGGGATCTTTTTTGCTACGACAGCGACCAGAAAAAAGGCTTCAATGATAAAGTTGAGGATGCTCATGTAATATTTGTTTGTGTCCCCACGCCGCCCCTAAAAGACGGCTCTTGCGATATAAGCATAGTCGAGGGTGTTGTCGCCAAGTATCATTCTCCTTCGCGTGTTTTGATAATCAAATCAACAATTGAACCGGGGACGGTCGCCCGGCTTCAGAAAAAATATAAATCTCCGCTGTTATTCAATCCGGAATTTTTGACCGAGTCGCGTGCCTGGGAAGATTTTGTCCGGCCGGACAGGCAAATTGTCGGGCATACCGCAAAAAGCATGGAGTTTGCGAGCACGGTTCTCAACATGCTTCCGCCGGCTTATTTTTCTTCCCCAGGCACTTTGGGGACATACGATTTTGTAAGGATGTCGAGCTCCGAGGCCGAGATGGGAAAATACGCCAGCAATGTTTTCGGCGCGATGAAAGTTACTTATTCAAATATACTTGCTGATTTTTCAAAAGCGCTGGAGGTCGCCCACAAAAGAGACGGGATAAGGCTTCCGGTAAATTATGAAAATGTACGCAAAATGGTCGCGCACGACAGGAGGATAGGGGATGCCTGGATGGATGTAGCGCACGGAAGCTACCGGGGCTTCGGCGGGTATTGCTTTCCAAAGGACGTCAATGCTTTCATCAGTTTCGGCGAAAAAACGGCGAAAGCATTGAACAAAAAAAAAGACAAAGAAATGAAGGGGTTGGTCTTGCGTGGGGTTGTTTTCTTAAAATCGATCCGTGATTACAACGATTACCTTTTAAAAACTCAGGGACTAAGCGCCAAAATCGTCAGTTCGCATAATGATGAGCTGAGAAATAAACTGAAAGGCCGGAAACATGGAAAATTATAAAATTAACGTTTTAGTGACAGGCGGGGCCGGATTTATCGGCTCGCACATCGTTGATTTACTTGTAAAAGAGAATAAATACAAAGTTTATTCGCTGGACAATTACGCGACGTTCCGCGGTAAGGCGCCAAAAGATCGGATGAACCCCATGGTTCATTATATTCGGGGCGACATCCGGAATCTCGCCGCGCTTTCAAAAATATTTAAAAAGGTAAGGCCGCGATATGTTTTTCATACCGCAGCACTTGCCCGTATTCAGCCTTCGATAAAAGATCCGCATCTTTATCTTGAAGTGAATTCGAAAGGGACGCTGAATTTGCTCACTGTGGCGCGCGAATCCGGAGTAAAGAGAATAGTTTACTCCGCATCGTCCTCCGCCTACGGTAGGAACAAGATCCCGTACAAAGAGGATATGAATCCGGATCCGTTGAATCCTTACGCTAAGACAAAATTGGATGGCGAGCAATGGATGGTTATTTTTTCCGAGCTTTTCGGATTGGAATCCGTTTCACTCCGATATTTTAATGTTTACGGCCCGAGAAATACTTATGCCGGCCCATATACAACCGTTATTACGAGATTTCTGCATCTCTATCAGCACAAATCGCCGATGACGATAGTCGGGTCGGGCAAACAGACAAGGGATTACACGCATGTTACGGATGTTGCGAAGGCGAATTATTTGGCGGCTTTGTCTAAAAAAGTGGGGAAGGGCGAGGTCATCAATATCGGCTGCGGAGAGCGGTACAGCGTAAATAAGATCGCGGAATTGGTTGGTGGCGCAAAGCTTAATGTATTGCTCAAAAACGGCAGTGCGAAATTTGTTCCCGCGCGCCCCGGAGAAGCCGCGCATACTTTGGCCGATCACAGAAAAGCAAAAAAACTTTTGGGCTGGAAACCGCAGGTAAAATTTTCCGATGGTGTTTCCGAATTGCGTAAGCTCTACAAATTGTCATAAAAATTTTTCAGTAAAAACAAAACCGCCTATCAATGTGGGCGGTTTTTAAATTACCAATTTCACAGCTATAGCACTCAAATTTGTATTTCTGAAAATAAAAAAGCCCTTACTCTTGAGAGTGAGGGCCTTCAATCCAGTGGGTTATTTTCCCACAAAATTTTTCATTGCCATATTTGACCCATGCTTTTGCTATTGTTTTGGTTAAACAATACTTTCCGTATCCTGAAACATTAGTTAGTAAACTTTTCCAGGCGACTCTGTACATAATTGTTCCCCCTTCTGCTTCGACTCTCACATTATTTACTATAAATGTCAATAGTCCCGGAGAGCATTTTTTCAAATGAGAATTTTTGGGTGGCGAGTTCGAGGGAGCGTGCGCCCATTTTTTCGCGCATCGATTTGCTTTTAATCAAAAGACTAAGCGAGTTCGCAATCTCGTCAGGATTTTTCGGCGGAATGAGAATTCCGTTTTTTTCATTTTCGACGAGGTCAGTGAGCCCGCCGACTGAGGACGCAACAATCGGAAGCCCGGCATTCATTGCTTCAAGAACCACGTAGGGGAGCCCTTCTTTTAATGAGGGTAAAATAAAAATATCGAAAGCCTTAAGATATTTTGATGCGCCCATTACAAAGCCCGCGAGAATGATATCCTCCTGTAATTTTTTATCCTCTATCTCTTTTTTCATTTTTTCAAAATCTTCCCCCCCGCCGATTATTACAACCTTGCAGTTTATTTTTTTATCCGGAGTTTTTAGTCTTTCGATGCCTTCCAGCAAATATTCCAAACCTTTATTTTTTGTAAACTCTGCGATAGTACCGATTATGTTTTTTTGCTTCGGGTCAATTTTTAAGAACTCCCTGGCTTTGTCCGGTGTTAAAAATTCCGGAACTTTTATTCCCAAAGGCAAAAGGGCGAATTTTTCATTTTCAATAAGCGGCATCTCTATTGCCTGCCTGTAATCGTGCCGCGAAAGAATGATTATTCTATCGGAAAGGAAAGCCGTAAGCCACTGTAGAAAATAAATAACCCCCTGAAATATGAAATTTCGCCGTTCATTAAAAGCCCATCCATGGACAGTAAAAATTACCCGCGGTTCCCACAGGGCTCTGTCGGTACCTTTTCTGTCCCAGCGATCCCAAAGCCTTAATGCCCTTGCCGCAAGCGCTCCTAAACCGCCCACCTTGGAGCTATTTAAATGTATTATATCCGGACGCTCATCCTTGAATATTTTCCAGAGGTAAATGGTCGAGAAAAGCTCCTTTAAAAAATTAATATCGCGCTCAAGGTGGGGGATGCCCACGACCCTTATTCCCGCCAATTTAAGATTCTCCGCAAGCAACCCTTGTCCGCCTACGGCCACGGCAACTTCGTAATTTTCTCTAGGCAGAGAGGTCGCCATGTCGTAAACGTAGCGCTGGGCGCCGCCCCAGTTGGATTTCGTGATAACGAACAGAACTTTCATGATATATAGATTTTATAGTATAACGCCGGTTTTATCCACACTTTGCCCTTGACTTTTTAAGTTTAGTTTGCTAGGATTCAATCGTGAGTGTTTTATCCTGAGTAATCAGGGTAGTACGATATATGTCTGTACAAAGCCCTTGGCGCAAGCCAGGGTTTTGTATTTTTATAAATGAGTTATATACTGAAGTTGCCGGAACTTTTATCCCGCAAAAGCTTTTGCTTTTTCAGGGCCATAGAGCTGGCACTCACATAAAGACATAAATTGGAGTATAAACCCTCTATGGCTCTGTAAGCGCAAAAGCGGAACGGAGCCGGTAAAAACCTTCATGATCCAGTTCAAGGAAAATATTATTATTGCTCCTTATACGGTTTTTAAGATCGGCGGTCCTGCCGATTTTTTTTGCGAAGTAAAAAATAAGGAGGAGTTAAAAGAAGCGCTTGCGTGGGCGAATGGAAAAGGCATCAAGGTTTTTATTATCGGAGGAGGCTCAAATATTCTCGTTTCCGACAATGGTTTCCGGGGGCTTGCGATTTTGAATAATATTAAGGGAATTTTAGCCGTGTTGCGCGGAGATTTTAGCGAAATAACTTTCGGCGCGGGAGAAGAATGGGACGATTTTGTAAATTATGCGGTGGAACGCGGATTTGCGGGAGTAGAATGCTTATCCGGAATACCGGGTAAAGTCGGCGCGGCGCTCATGCAGAATATCGGCGCCTATGGACAGAGTGTTGATAAGGCTTTCGCGCGCGCTACCGTAATTGATATAAAAACGGGCGAAGAAAGGATTTTTCAAAAAGAGGAGTGCGGATTAAGTTATCGTACAAGCAGATTTAAAACAACCGACCGCGGACGATATGTAATTGCTGATGTAACTTTTAGTCTGAAGTCCGGCGACCCAATGGTCTCGTATCATGATCTGAAAAGTTATTTTATCGATGGCTCAAAGAAGCCGATTTTAACGGAAGTCAGAAATGCTGTTTTGGAAATTCGGAATAAAAAAGGAATGCTTGTGACAGGCGGCGGAAATTTTTTAAAAAGTGCGGGTTCTTTTTTCGTGAATCCGATTATTCCGAAAGACGCTATCGGAAAGCTCCGGCCGTTGGCGGCCGCATGTAACGCAAGCAATCCGAATCAGTGCAAAGAACCTTGGTCTTGGGAACAGAAAGACGGAAGGTATAAAATTTCTGCCGCGTGTCTGATGAATCTTGCCGGATTTGAAAAAGGAATGCGCACCGGCAGTGTTGGGATTTCTTCGTATCATACCCTCGCGCTTGTGAATTATGGAGAAGCCACGGCGAGCGAGGTAAAAAATTTAGCATTAGAAATCCAAAAAGCCGTCAAAGAAAAGTTCGGCATTGATTTAGAAATAGAACCCGATATTATATAAACATATGCAAACATCATTAAAAGGCACGAATATTCAAATATTGGAATCCACCCGAGAGTATGTGGACAAAAAATTGGTCAAAGTCGCGGAAAAGTATCTAAAGAACGGAGACGAGGTCGTAAGCTTGGCAGTGGAAGTTGAAAAAACCACGAATCATCATAAAAAAGGCGAAGTGTTCCGCGCGGAAGCAACTTTGAGAATGGGGAAGATTTCTTTGCGGGCCGAAGCGACCGCGGAGGCGCTAAACGATGCAATTGATATGGTGGAGGAGGAACTCGGCACGGAGATAAAAAAATTCAAAGAAAAAAGAAGGACGCAGATGCTGAAGGGGGCGAGGAGGATGAAAGGGAAATAAAAAAATGAGCGGTACCGCCGCTCTTTTTTGTTCGTGACAAAAGGCAATTGTTAATGTAGAATAAAGATAAATATGAATCCATGGTTAAAATTGAGCATTGAGTTTGCTAATCAGCGAAACTATTTGGACGAGCTTTTCCAGGTTTACCCGACTATACCAGAAGGGATTAGGGCAATTGATCCGGCTCTTATGAAGAGAGCTAAAGAAGCTTTTGATAAAAAAGATAATTTAGAGCTTATAAACGCGTTATTGGAATTTGACCTATTTCCAATTAAAGATTCGTACGCGGCTTATCTAAAACGGGACCCAAGCTCGATTGAACGAAACCCGGCAACAATAGGCCGTTTGTGCGGCCGTCTTTACGAAATGGGATTAGACAAAATCCTAGAAAGATCTTCAGAACCCAAAGAAACCAATAGGCAAATGGGTCAAAGGTTCCGAGAATGGCTTAATAAAAAGGCACTCGGAGTTCGACCTGTTAAAATAGATGAATTTCTTAAGACCGAAGAAAATGCAGTTTTGGATGGCGGGGATGCAGAATTGATGGGCTTTGCACGAACGCATTTGGGTTATAAGCACAACAAAGGTCTCGACTTAGTTGCAAGATTTAACAAAAAATATGTCATAGGCGAGGCCAAATTTTTGACCGATTTCGGTGGCCATCAAAATGCACAGTTTAATGATGCAATTACAACACTCAAAGCAAAAGATAAAGCAATAAATATCGCAATTTTAGACGGAGTACTTTATATCAAGGGTGGAAATGGAATGCATCGTGCAATTGCTACTGCTTTGAAAAAACACAACATTATGAGCGGTCTCGTCTTAAGAGAATTTCTATATCAAATTTGATTTATGATACTTTCGTACGAATACAAAAAAGATGAAAATACAATCCTGAATGAGACCCCGAAAGCTGCATTAGAAGGTCTTGTTTCCGGAAATAAAAATAAATTGATACTTGGTGAAAATTTGCAAATTCTTAAAACGCTATTAGACGACTATAAAGAAAAAATTGATTTAATTTATATTGACCCGCCCTTTGCAACAAATGAAACATTCAAAATTGGCAATATAAGGGCAAATACTATAAGCAGTAGCAGAAATGATGAAATTGCATATAGCGACACACGTTTAGGGGCTGATTACCTCGAGTTTATCAGAGAGCGTTTAGTTTTTTTAAGGGAATTGCTTGCGTCTCACGGTTCCATATATTTGCATATTGATTATAAAATTGGGCATTATGTGAAGCTTATTATGGACGAAATTTTCGGGATAAAGAACTTTCGAAATGATATTACACGAATAAAGTGTAATCCGAAGAATTTTCAGCGGAAAGGATACGGAAATATTAAAGATTTAATTCTTTTCTATTCAAAATCAGACAGCCCCAGGTGGAATAATCCTACAATTTCTTTTTCGAGCGCAGATGAAGATAGGTTATTTAAAAAAATTGATAAGGACGGAAGAAAATATACAACTATTCCATTGCATGCGCCTGGTGAAACAGCTCATGGAAATACAGGTATGCCTTGGCGAGGTATCAACCCGCCTAAGGGTCGCCATTGGAGAAGTGAGCCGTCAATTTTAGAGGAGATCGATAGGAATGGTTTTATTGAGTGGTCATCTAAAGGTGTTCCGCGCAAGAAAATTTATTTAGATGAAAAAAAAGGCAAGAAAATGCAGGATATTTGGGAGTTCAAAGATCCGCAATACCCAAAATATCCAACTGAAAAGAATTTTAATTTATTAAAATTCATAATAGAGGCGTCTTCTGACGAAGGCGATTTAATTCTCGATTGTTTTGCTGGTTCGGGAACCACTCTTGTTGCAGCGCAAGAACTTAATCGAAATTGGATTGGTATAGATGAGTCTAAAGCCGCTATTAATGTTGCTAGGGAGAGGTTGCTTAATATACCAAATAATCTTTTTGGACAAACTGGGTTTGATTTTCTTATTCAAAAAAATCTTTTTTTTGATAATACCGGAAAAGTATTTGCGTCGTCTGCGAATTAGTTTAAGTATATTTTTTGAATCCACAATAAACGCATATTTTATGCGTTACAGGTCATAGACGCGAGGTCGTTTTTAGGCTAAAATAGCCATCATGTCATTTTTTGGAAAATTATTCGGAGGATTGGGTTCAAATGAAGGTGTAATTGAAGAATTACGGCCGATTGCGGAGCAAATCAACGCTTTAGAACCCGCATTCGCAAAACTTTCAGATGAAGAGCTGAAAAATAAAACCGCGGAATTCAGAAAAAGATTGGGAATAACCCACCCACTTACCCCCTCCCTTATTTTAAGTGAGGGGGAAGATGGTCTTAGCCCCTCCCTTAAGATAAGGGGGGCTAGGGGGGTTATGAATGATGCCGAAGAAACGGAATCCGAAACTCTCGACGATATCCTTCCCGAAGCTTTTGCCGCCGTCCGCGAAGCCGCTAAAAGAACGTTAAAACAGCGGCATTTTGATTCGCAGTTAATCGGAGGAATCGTGCTCCACCGCGGACAGATTGCGGAGATGAAAACAGGAGAAGGAAAAACTTTGGTGGCGACATTACCAGCCTACCTTAATGCGCTTACCGGAAAGGGTGTTCATTTGGTAACCGTAAACGATTATCTTTCAAGACGTGATGCCACATGGATGGGGCAGATTTACAACGCGCTCGGACTTTCAGTCGGCGCGCTAAACCACGAGGCGAGCTATTTGTATGATGCGTCGGCGGTATCCGCCACGGATGACAAAAAAGAAGATACTTTGGGCGCATTCAAGGTAGTCCACGAGTTTTTGCGCCCATGCTCGAGGAGCGAGGCGTATGGAGCGGATATTACTTACGGCACGAACAATGAATACGGCTTCGATTATTTGCGGGACAACATGGTTTATGTGCCGTCACAACTTTCGCAAAGGCAGGGAAGCCATCACTTCGCGATAGTCGACGAGGTAGACTCCATTTTAATAGATGAAGCTAGAACACCTTTGATCATATCGGCGCCTGATACCGAATCTGGAGAACTTTATAAAACATTTGCCAAGATCGCACCACGATTAAAAGAAGGCGCGGATTATAATGTCGATGAAAAAATGAAGGCGGTGTCGATAACCGAAGAAGGAATTGAAAAAGTTGAGAATATTTTGGGCGTAAAAGATATTTATACCGAAAAAGGGATAAAATATGTGCATCACCTGGAGCAGGCATTGCGCGCGCAGGCATTATTTTTTCTGGATAAGGATTATGTTGTAAAGAGCGGAGAAGTAATAATTGTTGATGAATTTACCGGGCGACTGATGCCGGGCAGGCGATGGTCCGAGGGGCTTCATCAGGCGATAGAAGCAAAAGAAGGAGTTGTTGTGCAAAAAGAATCACGGACGCTTGCGACAATCACATTCCAGAATTATTTCAGGCTCTATGAAAAACTCGCCGGCATGACGGGAACCGCGCAGACTTCCGCCGAAGAATTTCACAAAGTTTATAAATTGGAAGTGGTCAGCGTGCCCACAAACCGTCCGATGCAGAGAAAAGATCTGCCGGATAAAATTTTCCAGTCGGAAAAGGGAAAATTTACGGCGATAGCAAGGGAAGTCAAAGCGATGCACGAAAAGGGACAGCCGGTGCTCATTGGTACTGTTTCAATTGAAAAAAATGAGCGCTTGGCGGCGATGTTGGGCCGTGAGGGAATTCCGCACAAAATTTTGAACGCGAAAAATCATGAAGCTGAAGCGGAAATAATCGCGCAGGCGGGACGCCTGGGCGGAGTGACGGTAGCTACGAACATGGCAGGTCGCGGAGTCGACATAATTTTAGGCGGAAATCCGCCCGTGGCGGAGGAAGCGGAAAAAGTTCGCCAGGCCGGAGGGCTTGCGGTTATCGGCACGGAAAGGCATGAGGCGCGCCGGATAGATAATCAGTTGCGCGGCCGCGCGGGCCGTCAGGGTGATCCGGGAGCTTCGCAATTTTACGTTTCGATGGAGGATGAGCTTATGCGCATATTCGGCTCCGACCGCATCAAAAACATGATGGGACGCTTTGGTATTCCCGAAGACGAGGCTTTGGAGAACAAAATGGTTTCAAACGCCATAGAATCCGCGCAGGAGAAGATTGAGGGCTACAATTTTGATTCAAGAAAACATGTTCTTGAATACGACGACGTGATGAATAAGCAAAGGAAGGCTATATATGGAAGAAGATTTGAGATACTTTTTGCGGAAGCGCCGGCCATAGAAGAAAAAGCAAAAAATATCTTAAAGGATGTTTTGGCAAAAATAGTCGAGGTACACACGATATCTGAACTTACCGAAGAGTGGAGCCGAGAGGAAATCGAAGAAAATTTAAAAGCGATATTTGGGGATATAAGCGCCATCCACGAGGCATTTCATAAAGTAGAAGCGAGAGAGGAATTACTGGATCTATTAAATGAACATCTCGAAGCCGTTTTCTCGGAAAAGAAAACGACGGTTAACGGATTCGCGGAAGCTGTGAGGATGATGATGCTCCGCGCGATAGACGTTTTGTGGATGGAGCATCTTGAAGCTATGGAATATATGAGAGGAAGTGTGCGCTTACGTGCCTATGGTCAGCGCGATCCGCTTATCGAATATAAAAATGAAGGCGCAAAAATGTTTCAGCAATTGGGAGGGCATATCAACGCATACATTGCGAATCTTATCTTCAAAATCGGCCCTTCGGCGGGGATGTCAGCGACACCGGTCCAAAATCAAGGGCTTAAATTGAATTTGAATACATCAAACGGAGAAAAACCCGCATCCGCGCGGAATTCCGGTGAGATAGGCCGCAACGACCCCTGCCCGTGCGGCTCAGGCAAAAAATTCAAGAGATGTCATGGGGCGTGAGGATGGATTTTGGCAAAGAAAAAAGAGCAGTTTTATGTACTGCTCTAAACTATCTACTTTGCTTTCAACTTTTCTACGACAAGGCCGTAGAGTTGGAGAAGAAATATGAAGTATGCGATTGGTGGAAAGAGCACAACGATCAGTGCAATACTATTGAGTAGGCGTCCATGTCTTGAATCGGTTAACATTGCAAGCCATCCTCTGAGACCACCCACATCGTAACGTATGAGAACCATGTTAACCACAAAAGCAATGAGATAGGCGATAATGACGATGAGTAGATTCATATTCGTTCCTCCTTCTTGTTTTGGAACAGCCTTTATTTGTTATTCTGTTATAAAGTAAAACAAATATGCCTAAATAAGTCAATAGAGGGCCCCCCGACTTCAAGAAACTAGCATCAGCGAGGAATCCCGGAGAAATTGAACGCAACGACCCGTGCCCGTGCGGAGCCGTAAATCCTGCAACCGGGAAAGTTTATAAATATAAAAATTGCGGACTCATCAATGCCCCACATCACAAACGATAGCGGAGTCTCGCCGAAGCTTTATGCGAAGGTGGACGATTCCGGCAAAAAATATAAAAAATGCGGGATGATAAATTCGGAGGAGCACCGCAAAAATTTGGCGAGAAAATAAAAAAGACACCACTTTGGTGTCCTGGTGCTAATCCCAATATTTTTTTTGATTCCAAAATTCTTCGTGAGTACGAAAATCTTCCGGTAATGTATTTAGGATAAGGGGCAAATCCATATATTTTCCCATCGGCGCGATGAAGATGAGCGGTTGAGCGATGATTTGTTCCTTTGGCCAGTTAGCTTTTAATCGCATAGCTTCTGCATAAGCAACTCTATGAACTTGAAGAATATCTTTGTCTGGTTCGGAGAGTCCAAAATGCGGTGTTCGATATTGAACAAAATAGCACATTTTCTTGTCTGCCACTTGATTTTATATTATCTGTTAGTAAATATAAGCTATGCTACGAAGCTAGTCAATGCATAGTTATTTTGTTATCCTATTTTTATCGCATATCAAAAAATACGGAATGATTAATTCGGACGAACACCGCAAAAATTTGTCGAAGAAATAATATGGGCTATAAATGGCTAATTTTGGGAGCGGTAATATGCATAATCAGCGGGCTGGGCTGGTTTGTTATGGTCATTTTAAATGTTGTGTCTCTCGGCCAATTCCGGATTGCCGCAAATTTATTCGGATATATTGCTGCGGCAAGTTTGCCGATCTCTGTAGTTTTAGCGATAGTCGACAGAAAGAAAAAATAAATTATGCGCGAGAATGATTATGACAATTCTGATCCGCCGAAGCGGTCGGAGATAAAAAAGGGAACAGCGGTCTGGATAATCGAGAAGGAAAATTACGGGACGAATAAATATAAGCAGGGCATTGTTAAGGATGTTTTGAGTCCACGAGAAAATCATCCGCGCGGGATTAAAGTGCGCCTCTTGGATGGTTCGGTCGGCCGCGTGCAATGGCTGATGGAATAATGTTATCTTAATTTTATGGATATTTTTGCTCACGGATTATGGACCGGTGCCGCGTATAAAGCGTTAAACAATAAAAGAGCTTTTGCGGAAAAAAACAAGCTAAGCATCAAATGGGCGGTTTTTTGGGGAGTATTTCCGGATCTTTTTGCTTTCACTGTGCCGTTTGCGATAATTTTTTATAATATTTTTTTTGGCAGTCTGAATTTCTCCGATTTTCCGAAACCGGACAATACCGAGCCTCCCGGAGCGACCGGACTTCTCGTAATGAGCATCGCACAGAGGCTCTATAATGTAAGTCACAGCTTGGTTATTTTTGCTGTAGTATTTCTTATCGTATATTTTATTTTCCGCCGTATGCCGGTCGAAATGCTCGGTTGGGCTTTTCACATATTTATTGACATCCCGACGCATACTTATGAATTTTTTCCGACGCCGGTTTTTTGGCCGATTTTCGGGTGGAAGTTCAGCGGCATTTCATGGGGAGAACCGTGGTTCATGGCGCTAAACTATGGCGGGTTGGCAATTGTATATTTTTGGCTAAACAAAGGGGTATTCCACAGATGGCGTAGAAATGAGGATGGAGCCGTGCTATAATTAATCAATAGTCTTATGATGTTCAAAAATAAGGTAAAAATAGTGTTTTTTGGCACGGTGTTAACCGCCTTGCCGTTTTTGGTTTACGCGGTATCCGGCGGTGCTCCTCGGCGCGGGGAAGTGCGCGAAGCGAGGCAAGATATCCGGGATGAAAGGCAAGTTCTCCGTCAAAACGCCGAGAAACAGCGGGAAGCCATGTACGACGAGTTCAGGGTAAAACGCGAGGAGTTCAGAGATAATGCCCGGGAAAGAATCGATGCGTTAAAGCAAAAATTCGGCGAGGTGAGAGCTAAAAGAATTGAGGATTTTTTTGAGAACATGGTCGGCAAATTTGAAAACACGCTAGACCGCCTGAATTCTTTGGCGGACCGTATTGACGCACATTTGGCAAAATTGACCGGCGTTGGAAAAGGCACATCTCAACTGGAAGAGAAGCTTGAATTGGCGCGCGGCAAGATGAAAGACGCCGAGTTGGCGTTGACGGACGCGAAAACGAAGTTTAACGCGATGTCTTCAAGTACCGATCCCAAGCAGGAATTCAAAGACGTAAAGGTATTGGTTCAGGAGGTCGCAAAAAAAATTAAGGAAGCTCATGCCGCGCTCGTGGACGTTATAAATTCCATTAAAGGCGCTTCAGGAACCGCCACAACAACTGAAACACAATAATTTCAATAATATGGACACCATAAATCCACAATCCGAAAACGAAGATAAAAGCAAATTGGTTTGGTGGGTTATTATTATAATCGTATTTTTGCTTATCATAACGTGCGCAGTTTTTTTCTGGAGGTCTATTCCTTACACGTCGGTAATTGACTTTTCGATATTTAAGAAAGATGACATTTCTTCCATTGAGAAGGATCTGAACGCGCTAGACACCTCGATTTTGGGAAGCGAGCTCGTGGACATCGAAAAAGAGATAAATCAATGATAAGTTTTGAGAAAGCAAAAAAAGAAACTACCGAAGCCCGCCGAAAGCGGGCTTTGCAGATATTGGCGCGGCTTAAGAAAGCTTATCCGAAGGCAAAGATTGCGCTTGAGTATGGCAACAATATCCAGCTTTTGGTTGCGGTTATTATGTCCGCGCAGTGTACGGATAAGAAGGTAAACGAGATAACCGCAGTATTGTTCAAAAAATATAAAACAGTTGATGATTTTGCGGATGCCGACCAGAGAAAATTCGGATTGGAGATCAAATCAGCCGGTTTTTATAACGCCAAATCAAAAAATATTATAGCGGCATGCAAAATGCTAAGAAAAGATTTTGGGGGGAAAATTCCGAAAACAATGCCGGAAATTTTGAAATTGCCCGGGGTTGCAAGAAAGACCGCGAACATTGTTTTGGGCAATGCCTATGGCGTGGTTGAGGGGATTGCCGTAGACACTCACGTCCGGCAGTTCGCAAATTATTGCGCGCTGTCTTTTGAACACGATCCGAATAAAATTGAGCAAGACCTGATGAAAGTCATTCCGAAAAAAGATTGGTTCAAAACTACCTACCGTATCATAGACTTCAACCGCGAAATGCGCTCACGTGCTTCCCGCGAGGCCGCAAAATCAAAAATTGTTTTGCAGGACCTGTGCCCAGGGTCACCGATATAAATTAAGGGTTCCGCGGCAGTGCCTGCCTGCGCAGGCAGGCCACTTGACGGCATCTGTGGATATGCTATACTTGTAGGTAATTGACGGTTCCCCTGCCTGCCGGCAGGCAGGTCGGTTAGATGCGCCCATAAACTCTTCATGAAAGCTTAGCTTTCATCCCGCCGTCGGCGGGATTATTGCTAAAGCAATAAAAGGCTTTAGAGAAGCCCATAATTTTCTGACAAATCCAGCAATGTATTTACGCAGGCTGTTCAGATTCTCGGATAAAAATTATCGGCCTCTCTAAGGCCTGCCTGCGCAGGCAGGCTTTTTGTATTTTTGGGCTACAATTAAACTATGAAAATCGCGATATTGGGTTACGGCGTAGAAGGAAAATCGGCGGAGAAATTTCTAAACTCATCACTTGGTTGTCGGACAACCAAGTGCAGGATTGAGATTCGTGACGTAAAAAAACAAGGTAAGGATTATCTCAAAAATCTGGAAAAATTTGATATGGTCGTGCGCTCGCCGGGGATTCCGTATTTGTTGCCGGAAATTCAGAGAGCAAAGAAAAAAGGAGTCAAAATAACAAGCACAACCAAACTTTTCTTTGAGAACGCGAAAGGGATTTTAGTTGGGATTACGGGGACAAAGGGCAAGGGGACAACAGCAACACTTCTATATAAGATACTAAAAGCCAGCCACTTGGGTGCTGGACACCCAAGTGGAAGTATCCATCTCGTCGGTAACATGGGAATCCCGATGCTGGATGAATTGCCGAAATTAAAGGAAAATTCGATAAGCATTTTGGAGCTTTCCAGTTTCCAGTTGCAGGACATGGACGTCTCCCCGCATATTGCCGTTGTTTTGGACGTCTCGCCGGATCATTTAAATTATCACAAGAGTTTTAAGGAGTATTTGGAGGCTAAAGCGCAGTTGGTAAAAAATCAGTTGTCTTCGCCGCAGGTTTTAGCAAGCCACGGATATTTTTCTGCTGAAAAATTCCTCGTACTCGCGCCGTCGCGCTCGCAAGGGCTTGCAAAGCCTGCGTCGTCGTTAACTTTGCCGCGTTCATTCTTTCCGCTGGTTTTCTTTTTTCCGGACAACAAATTCTCAAAACAAATCGCGCAAAAAGGCAAAGGAAAGAAGATTGCGGTTTTGGCGGACAAAAATCTGAAATTGAAAATCCCCGGGACACATAATTTAAAAAACGCATCAATGGCCGCTGCCATCGGCCACACATTGGGCATAAAGGAAGCGGTCATTAAAAAAACCATTCAAAATTTTAATGGACTCCCACATCGGCTGGAATTTGTGCGCGAAGTACGCGGTGTGAAATTTTATAATGATTCAGCTTCTACGAATCCTGGAGCGACGATTGCAGCGCTAAAATCATTTGATGAGCCGAAAATATTGATCGCGGGAGGTGCAAGCAAAGGAGCTGGTTTCGGAGTTTTGAAACCTGTAATAAAAAATTCAAACGTTAAATTAATTATATTGTTCGGCAGAAATCAAAAAGAGATTGGCAACGCCCTTCGACTGGGCTCAGGGCAAGCGGTTGGAAAAATAATTTATACTGACAATTTACGGATTGCCGTAATGCTGGCTTGCGAAAATACAAAGAAAGGTGACGTGATTTTGTTTTCCCCCGCATCCGCCTCATTCGACCAATTTTCTGGATATGACGAGCGCGGAGAGCTATTTAAGAAATATGTAAGAAGCCTCGCTGGATAATTTTACATTATATTGCTAGATTTTTGTTAGATATATTTTTTAAGGGAGGATTTTATGGGTCAGGCGGTTTACAGCAAGGGCTCTTGGAGGCCTTGGGTTAAAATAGAAAGCGACCTTGGTCTTTGGAGGGCAGACGGCGCCCTTGAAGTTTTGGAGGCGCAATACGGCGCACTGTTTCATTTTGATGAGCACTTTGAAAGGCTGGTCAAATCTTGTAGCGGATACAAAGATCTTGATATGTCTCAATTGCCTTCGGAATCGGAGGTCCGCGAGCATGTGGAGCATCTTTTAAAAAAAGAAAGTTCGAACGCCATCGTCCATATTCTTGTTACCCCAGGAACTTCAGCTGACCTGAAAAATACCGACGGTTTTCCGGAAATGGTAATTGATGTAAGAAGGCTCGAGAATTCCTCTGACGCTCCGCCGCTCAAGCTGATAACCAAAAATGTCAGACGTTATTTTCCTGAGTTCAAGCTTACTGCTGGCTATGGCTACGCGAGAAGGTTCCAGGCGGAAGCTGCGGGAGAGGGCTACGACAACTTTCTTTATTGGGGCGAACGCACGGGCATTTTGGAAGGGCCGTATGAAAATTTTTTCGTTGTGACGAAAACGGGATGTTTATATACGCCGGCAAGTAATGTGCTCAAAGGTGTCACGCGCAAAATATTTTTGGAACTTGCGAAAAAATCGGATATTTTTACCGAAGTTTGCGAAGTTCCGTGGGCTATCCATCTTGGTTATTTGGAGCGATGCAGCGAGGCGTTTCTTTCCTCAACGACCAAAGGCGGAATTCCGGCGAAAGAATCGGGTGATATTTCGCAGATTCGGCAGATAGACGGATACGACCATTTTGAGGTAGGCGCCGATACGCGGAGTGCGGAACTCAAAAGACTTTTTCTTGAATACCGTGAAAATTATTTTGCATCACGCAGAAAAAAAACCGAAACATAAGCAACACACCTCCTTTGCAAAAGGGAGGTTTTTATTTACACTTATTTCATGCCAAAACTTTTTATAATTGCGACTCCGATAGGCAATTTAGGCGACATTACGCTCCGCGCTATAGAAACGCTGAAGTCCGTAGATTTTGTTTTGGCGGAAGATACCAGAGTCACAAAAAAACTGCTTTCACATCTGGGTATTTCAAAGCCCTTGATCCCATTTCAGGAGTACTCGTCTCCCAAAATTTTAGAGAAAATTTTGAAAATGCTGGAAGAGGGAAAGGATTTGGCTTTAGTAACCGATGCAGGAACGCCCGGGATTTCTGATCCTGGCCAACGACTGATCAATTACTTAACAATCGGATTGCTAAGCGGACTTAGCAATCCGATTGCTGTAGTTGCGATTCCCGGCCCATCGTCGCTTGCGGCAATGATATCTTTGAGCGATATCGACCTTTCCGAATTTACATTTTTAGGCTTTCCTCCGCACAAGAAAGGAAGGGAAACATTTTTTAAAAAAATATCCGGAAGCGAACTGCCCGTTGTTCTCTTCGAATCTCCGCACCGCATTTTAAAAACACTCTCCCAGCTTCAGAAATTTTGCGGCGAGCGCCATGTGAATATCGGCAGGGAACTTACTAAAATGTATGAAGAAGTTTTCCGCGGAACGCTATCCGAAGCCGAAAAATATTTTACCGGGGAAAAGCAGAGGGGAGAATTTGTGATTATTCTGGGAAATCGCTGATCTTCTGAACTCATTCTCGCCCGGCCAGCGCCGGGCTCCGAGGGTTGCCAGGCCTTTTTGCCCCACAGTTGCGGGGACCATGCCAAAAAGGCCGCAAAACCCGTTCAGAAGTTCATCGCTTCCCCAGTAACAAAATTTCCGCTAAAATATCACAATGCACCGTTTCTACTTCCCGCAGCAAATAGACAAAGAAGTTTTGATACTTCGTGAAAAACCGATACTTCATCAGGTAAAAAATGTCCTGCGCTTAAAAAAGGGAGAGAAAGCCGTGTTTTTTTCGGACAGGAGCGAGTATTTTGGCTATGACTTTGTATTTGAATTAAAAAATATTGACGGAGGTTCGGCCAATTTCATGTTCAGAGAAAAGGTTGAGAACACACGTGAACCTTCGCGGAAGCTCGTGCTTTTCCAGTCGCTCATTAAAAAAGATAAATTTGAGTGGGTGTTGGAGAAAGCGACGGAGATTGGGGTTTCCGAAATAGTGCCGGTACTTTCGGCAAGAAGTGAGAAAAAAAGCCTGAATCAGGAAAGATGCGAAAAAATCCTAAAAGAAGCAGCCGAACAATCCGGCAGGGCGTTTATCCCAAAGTTGCATCCCGTAACGTCCCTCGACCGGGCAATCGCTAAGGCCGCGGAACCGAATACAAAAACCTATTTTGCCACGCTTTCCGAGAAAGAGAATATGATAAGGGGCGTGGGCGACCGCGCTATTAATCTTTTTATCGGCCCCGAGGGCGGATGGGAGGAAAAGGAAGAATTCTCCGCGCACCACCACCAAAATTTTGAGATAATCTCGCTTGGTCGCCTAACCCTCCGCGCCGAAACCGCGGCTATTGCGGCATCATACACGCTTCTTTGGGGATAGCCCTTGCATTTCTTTCTGCGGTTTGCTAACCTACTTTCATAAGCCGTAGAACACAGGCGCGAATACGATAAGTCCTGTGGAGGTTCGATTAACGGCTTTTGGCCGTTAATTTTATACACTACTAATTACGAATCTATACGAATATACTAATAATTCGTAGATTAGTAGAAATTAGTAATTAGTAGGGAATAATATGATTACACGAAAACAAAAGAAAGAATCGGTAAAACTTATTAAGGAAAAATTGAGCAAAGCGAATTTTATCGCGTTTGTTAATTTTCACGGGCTTTCAGTCGCGAAAGGCCAGCAATTGAGGCGTGCATTGAGGAAAATAGGCGCTGAATATATGGTAGCCAAAAAAACACTTTTTGGTGTTGCCGCGAAAGAATCCGGTCTGGAAATTGATAAGAAAAAATTGGAGGGCGAGGTAGGCGTTGCTATCGGAGGCGAAGGGGAGGACGTTGTTTTGGCAATCGCCAAAGAGCTTGCTGCTTTTGTCAGGAAAAATAAAGAAATGCTGAAAATAATCGGAGGATTGTGGAGCAAAGCGTGGGTTGGCGCAGATGAAATGAAAAAACTTGCTTCAATCCCGCCTAGAGAAATCTTGCTAACCCAGCTGGCATTTATGTTATCCCAGCCCGTTGCAAGCTTGGCTAGAGTATTAAAGAAGGTCAGCGAATCTAAAGGTCAAAATTAAAAGTTTAAAATAAGATGCAAATATGCGAATGATATGCTAATCTACAAATTGCGAATATTCGCAATTAGCATTATTGGCATAAAATTAGCATATTGGCATCATAATATAATATGGCAAATCTAGATCAAATCGTAGAAGAAGTATCGAAGCTTTCAGCGCTCGAGCTCTCGGATCTTGTAAAAAAGATCGAAGAAAAGTTTGGGGTTTCCGCGGCAATGCCGATGATGGCTGCCGGAGGCGGCGGGGGAGGTGAAGAGGCAAAGGAGGAGAAATCGACATTTAATCTTGAGCTGAAATCAGCCGGAGGCACAAAGATCGCCGTTATCAAGGTATTGCGTGAGGCTTTGGGTCTTGGATTGGCCGAGGCGAAGGGAGTGGCGGACGCGGCTCCTAAGATAATAAAAGAAGGCATGGACAAAGCCGCCGCGGACGAATTGAAAGGCAAACTTGAAGCGGCAGGCGCGACAGTTGAACTTAAATAGGGAAAAGATATAGAATAAGGCGTAGTTGATTTTTATTAGAATGAGCGACGTTTACATTTTGGAGACGCGCCGGAGCCCCCGCAGAGAGGCCTGCCTGCGCAGGCAGGGTTAAGCGCGAGAAAATGTAAATGGCGTGAGTACTAAAAATCAATTGCGCCTTATTTATTACAATATGAATACTCTAGAAAAACTTTTTGGGAGCGCGGCAAAAGTCAAACTTTTAAGGCTTTTTTTGCTGTCTCCGGATAAAGTTTTTGCGGCCGCGGAGACGACGAAGGTTTTAAAGATTTCCAAAAACAGCGCCACAAAAGAAATAAGATTTCTTTTGTCAGTCGGTTTTATAAAAAAAGCCGTGCGCAAAGATATTTTAACCATAAAAAAAGGCAAAAAAACTAAAACTAAAAAAATTAAAGTAGCCGGCTTTATGCTCTCGCCCACATTTCCGTTTACGCTGGCTTTACGGAGTCTGCTTGTTACGGCCTCTCCCGTGTCGCGGGAAAAAATGCTTCATTTTTTCAAAAGCCGCGGGAAAATTAAACTGGTCGCTTTGGGCGGAATATTTTCGGATGACCTGACGGGCGGATTTCCGAGCGACGACTCGCGGCTTGATTTGGTGGTAGTTGGTGCGTTGAAGCGTGCGAAAGTTGAAAATTTCATCAAAAATCTTGAATCGGAAATAGGAAAGGAATTAAATTGGACGCTTTTATCTTCTCTCGAATTCGACCACCGCATGGGCATGCACGACAAGCTCCTCCGCGACCTCTTCGACTACCCCCACGAATTTTTGATAAATAAATTGGCACTGGATTAATATGAACATATGCAGGAACAGCCAAGTACAGATATAAAAGAATCGCCTCAGGAAAGCGATTTGTTGATTTTGGGCGAAGAAAAAGATCTGCAAAATACGGACAAAGCTACGGATAATATTAATGAGCAAATTTTGGGCGCGGGAGCTCCTTTATATTTTACAAGCGAACGGAAAAAGAAAGACCTGCGAATAAACTCAAATACTAAAGGGTGGCTGAAATATTGGAAGCTGCGCTTGGCCGGGGAAGTCGATATTTTGCCTGATGAAGTCGGGAATATTGTTAAAGATTGGATCAATACCAAGCATCAGCCGATTGGAAATGAACAATCGATTTTATCTATATATATAAATAGAAGACTTGAGGTTTTGAATTTTCAGATACAAAAACAGGAAGCAATGGCAAAATTGAAAAGCGAATTACAGCGGATAGATAATAGGAAGGACTCGGCCGAAAAGTTCCCGTATAGAAAAGTTTTTTATGATGAGGCTTTTGGAAAAATGTTCACATATGATAATGGTACGGAAAAAGAAATTACATGGGGAGATATAGTTGCAGACGGCGAATGGGAGATCAAATACCGGCCCGACGACTCCGTGCCGGACAATATTTGGCGCAAGATGAGGAAGTTGTCGGCCGTGAAGGAGGCAAGAAGGAGCGTAGAGAATATTTTTAATGATGAACTTTCCGCGGTTGAGCATGTTCCGCAAGCGACAACTTCGTGGACGGTAGATTATCTGGAGAAAAAGCTCAAAAGCTTTACCGGGATTTCTGGGCCTATTGCCGAAAAAATGGCTCAAGGATTCTTAATAAGGATAGGATATGCCAATTCCATGACCGGGCTCAAAGTTGAGCATTCCAATGCTTTGGAAGACACAGTACTTAAATATGATTTTAAAGTGGTATTTTCGGAAAGAACGCGCGGCGTTGCGGTTGAAGGAGAGGAAATGCCCCGCGAAGAATACGTGAAAGCAAAGCGCAAATTGGGCATTCAATTTACAACGAAATCTTCCGTCGGAAAAAAGATCGGTCAGATCAATGAAGCCAAAGAAAAGATCTCGGACGAAAGGCTGAATAGATTCATTAAAAAACCCGTTGACGACATAATACTTGTTTCTTTGCCGTTCGGAACATATAAGCAGTATTTTGAAAAATGGATTTCGGAAGGTAAGCCGTCAGGCGGTCCGGAACAGTATTTTACAAAGGAAGAAAAAATTGCTTTATTAAAAAAAATTACGGAAAACGCCTTAAATTTAAGCGATAAGGAGATGGGGGAATTAGTACAATAGAATTTCTCCGCGACCTCTTCGACTACCCCCACAAATTTTTAATAAATAAATTGGCGCTGGATTAAGATGAATATATTTATGAAGGTATTGTTGTTGAAAAAATTTGTCCATTTTATTTCTGGCTTATTTTTTCTGCTTAGCTTTCTTATTTATATGGCTATTATTAGTTGTACGAATTTTTATGAACCATATTTATTTGAAGGTTGTTCAAGCGAGACATGGAATCTTATTTGGAATACCACTCTTTATATGGGGCCAATTATGGTTGGATTGGGTTTGGTATATTTGTTCTCGAGAGAAAAGAAATAGTACTATCGCGCCCTTAGCTCAGTGGTAGAGCACTGCATTCACATTGCAGGGGTCGGAGGTTCGATACCTCCAGGGCGCACAAAGTTATGACAGAATAGGGTATGAATAAAAATATATATAAGACTCTGGTGTTTATTCTGCCGTTCCCGATTTTTATATTATATTTGCAATTTTTTAGTTCTTCATATGGAGGTTTGGGGGGGCTTTAGGTGTCGAGTTATTTTTTGGCGGGATATTTTTTCTTTTAATGTGTGCCGGCATTGCGGTTCTTTTTAAAAGCGAAGGTTCGATGCAAGAAAACGACCAAAAGCAGGTAAGCCCTCTTATTGTTATTGGTGTCGGTATAATATTTCTTATTGTCGGTTATCTGAATGCTAAAGCCTTAAGTTTGTTTGTTTATGTAATATACCTTGCATCGTTCGGATTTATAGCGACCGGAATAAAAGGAATTGTTAAAAGGTAGTAGTGTGTGCACAACTGTGATATAATATTCATATGAATAAAAAAGGCTTTGCTTCTATTATAATCATCCTTGCAATCCTCATTTTTGGAGGCGTTGGATATGCCGTTTATACCGAAAAAATTCGAATTCCGGGGGTTGAGAAAAGAGAGGTGAATCAGGAAAATGCGAACCAACCGACGCTTACGCCAACACCCGATGAAACCGTGAGATGGAAAACTTATCGAAACGAGAAATACGGGTTTGAATTTAAATATCCGGAAAATTGGAAGGCCCCAACTGTAAAAAATTGGAAAAATTTAGAAGAATTTTCTCGGGAAGGTAAATCATGCAGTCAGAATCAAAGTCTCGCCGAATTGTTAAAGCTATGTTTGATGTATAAGGATGCGGCAGAAGAAGAGGTGAACGGTAATATATTTTATGCTATACAAACAGTTTGGAATGAAATGGGAGCAAGCAATAAAGTCGTTTATTTATATTTCGCGAATAAGGGACAGGTTTATAGTATTGTTTTCCAGGGACTCAATAATGTTTTGGATTTAACTTCAGAGAAAACAAAAATCCTTTCCACTTTTAAGTTTATTGATATTAAATCTGAAAAACCTTCAATCACAATAATTTATCCGAATGGCGGAGAAAGCTTTGAAACCGAGAAGACTCATACTATCAAATGGAATTCTACAGGTCTGCCGTCTTCTGCAAAGATTTGGTTATTTTATAAGCCAATTAATCAGAGACTGGATTTTCCGGCACTAGAGACCGGAAGCATCAAGATTACTACAACTTCGAATACCGGCAGTTTTGAATGGAAAACTCCAAAGACGCTTGGCGGGTATATGGGTTCAATAAGCGGCGAATTGAGATGTCCTTCGGAAAACGATCAAATTAGCACCAGGCCGTATTATCTCGAGATTTTGGTGGAGAATAGTGACGGCTCCTTCACTATATTCGATCGCTCAAACACTTCATTTAATCTTACAGGGTCCTGTGCTTTTGAGGGCTACTGATTCTGTAGTGTCCGTAACACGTATTTTAGCTATCCACAACCTGTCCACGGAATAGGGCTATTTCATGATAAAATGAAGCTAATAGGTTAAGTAGGCTAAAGGTCGATAGAAATTGGCTTATTTAGGCTTACAACAAGGACTTCTCGAGGGTTCTGGTTGTAAAATTATAAGTTTATAAACACAAAAAATAATTAACTATATGATAGTACAAACATGGGGTGATGTTTTAAATGCGTCTTTCCAGGAGCTCTGGGGAGGGGTTTTGATGTTCGTCCCTAAGTTCATAATTGCTTTGATAATCTTTATCATCGGTTGGGTTATCGCCGTTGCGTTGGGCAAGGTTGTCGAGCAAATCGTGAGAGCGCTCAAAGTCGACATGGCTTTGAAGAGCTTGGGTGCAGAAGAACCGTTGAATCGCGCCGGAATGAAATTGGACGCCGGTGCGTTTTTGGGCGGACTCGTAAGATGGTTTTTCATTTTGGTATTCGTTCTTGCTTCAGTTGACGTATTCGGCCTAACACAGGTCACGGAATTCTTGAGAGGGGTTGTGTTGGTATACATTCCGCAAGTTATCGTTGCCGCTTTGATCTTGGTTGCGGCCGCGTTGTTGGCTGATGTGGCCGATCGCGTTGTGCAGGGCTCGGCAAAAGCCGCTCATCTTCCTTCAGCTGGACTTTTGGGAGGAATGGCGAAATGGGCAATCTGGGTCTTTGCAATATTGACCGCTTTGTACCAGCTTGGAATTGCCGGACCGTTCGTACAGACTTTGTTCACTGCTTTCGTAGCAATGCTCGCTTTGGCGGGAGGTTTGGCTTTCGGCTTGGGCGGAAAAGACGCCGCGGCGAAATTCCTGGAGAGACTCCGCAACGACATTTCATCGAGATAACGCTTAACGCCGTACGCCTTAAGCCGTACGCACAAAAAAACCTGCTATTGACAGCAGGTTTTTTGACAGGCAGGGCCGTTTTTTTTGTTTCCACTTTACAGCCCGCCATTATAAGTTACTATTAACTTATGGTTCTAACTAAAGAAGATCAAGTATATATCGCAGATACCGTCAACAACGCCGTAGATAATTTAGCACGAATTGTCGCAAAAGGTTTTGAACAAACGACTGGTGATATAGCTGGCCTAAAAAAAGATATCGCTAGATTAGAATTGGAGATTTCGGAAGTCAAAGAAAGGGTATCTTATATCGAGCGCGATATCGCCGAAATCAGGAAAGGATTGATTTCGCGCGTAGAACTTGAAGACATTTGGGCAAGGCTTTTACTTGTCGAGAAAAAACTTGGCATCCAAAGCGGAAAATAAATTGTGTCTTGACACGCGGCTTTTGATTTGCTATGAATTTTGGGAGAAGGGGATGACAATGGAAAGATCAAAATTGAGAAGAAATAAACCACTTGGAACTCGCAGACCGACTTGCCCTATGTGTGGTCACATTATTCCATAATCAGACTAAAACTAACGGCCCTAAAAAGCTGTTTTTTGTTAGTTTTATTTCGTTTAGACGTCCGACGTCAAAGTGGGCGGTTGACATGATTCCATCATTGGCTAGTATGAAGATATGGTAAAAAACACACAAAAGAAAATAACTGATCCAGTCACTCTTAAAGACTTGGGAGAATTTACTGAACAAGTAATTTTGCCGGGGGTGGAAAGGATAGTTGACGGGAAAATAGACGATTTGAAAGAAGATATAAAATCTAGTTTCGGCGTAATGCGTACGGAAATGAAACAGGGGTTTTCCGAGGTCGCAAAATCGATAAGAGTTTTATCCGGAGATATTGCAGAAGTAAACGAAAACCAAAAAGAAGCGCAAGAGAAAAACGAAGCAAGATTTTTGCGGTTGGAAAGCAAGGTCGGCATTCAAAATCGCTAAGCTAGCTAAATAGATTTTGTTCCCAGCCGTGTCTTGACACCCGGCCTTTGATTTGCTATGAATTTTGGGAGAAGGAGGGAAGAAAATATGAGCGAAAGAGAGATAACCACTTTGCTGATTTTCGGAGTGGCGTTCGGCGTAATGATAATTTTCGGCCTGGCCGTGCAATATTCTCTATACCGGAGCGCCAAAAGCAGGGAGCCACAAAAATTTCCGACATTTTGGTCTTTTGTTAAAGTTGACGCCGGACTGTAGGATTTTGGGAGAAGGAGGATTCAATATGAAAAATGGAGGTAAAGCAGTTGCCACGTTGGCAGTTTGGGCAGGTATAGTTGCTCTTTCTTATATGTTTAATTCTTTTGGAATTTTAGATGGTGCTGGAGCTTTTGGATTAGTAGGTGCCGGTTTACTTGGTACTGGCATAATTTGGAATAGTTAATAATATAAGGGTGATTTATTCGCCTTTTTCTTTTCTATCCACAGCCTATTGACGCCCAAAACGAGAGGAGTATAATGGCTTTACACAAACTATGTTTAACCAAATTACTTCAAACCAATCAGGAGGCGTGGGAGCGTACTAGCTTTTTTGAATGCTAAATGCGAACCCCGCCTATGGCGGGGTTTTTAAGTTAAAGGGTT
>Ga0209211_10001627_pt1 | contig 41826 bp, 43 predicted proteins | sample RifGroA2_FD_183992 | JGI IMG/M metagenome (GOLD analysis project Ga0209211, IMG submission 183992) | Groundwater microbial communities from Rifle, Colorado, USA - Groundwater A2 (SPAdes) (version 2) | ecosystem: Environmental > Aquatic > Deep subsurface > Groundwater | place: Rifle, Colorado...
GCCTTCTTCGACGGCGTCATGGTCAATGCCGACGACCCGGCCCTGCGTGCCAACCGTCTCGGCCTGCTCGCCAAGCTGCACCTGGCGATGAACAAGGTTGCCGACATTTCCAGGCTGTCCGCCTAGAGAGCCTGTGAAATTCATGTTCACACCCGCTCACCCATAAAATTCACAGGCTCTGACCGGAAAGAACGCCATGCCGACCAAACTCGTCATCCTCGACCGCGACGGGGTCATCAACTTCGATTCCGCCCAGTTCATCAAGAACCCGGCCGAATGGAAGCCGATCCCGGGCAGCCTGGAAGCCATCGCCCGCCTGACCCAGTGCGGCTATCGGGTGGTCGTGGCGACCAACCAGTCGGGCGTCGGACGCGGTTTGTTCGACATGGAAATGCTCAACCAGATCCACAGCAAGATGCACAAGGCCGTGGTGGCACTGGGCGGGCGGATCGACGCCATTTTCTACTGTCCGCATGCGGCCGACTCGAAGTGCGACTGCCGCAAGCCGAAGTCCGGCATGTTCAAGCGCATTTCCGAAACGCTCAACATCGACCTCAAGGGCGTCCCGGCCATCGGCGATTCGCTGCGCGACCTGCAGGCCTGCGCGACCCTCGGCTGCCAGCCGATGCTGGTGCTGACCGGCAAGGGCGAAAAGACCAAGGCCGATAACGAACTGCCGGAAGGCACGCTGGAATTCAGGGATCTCTCGGCCGCGGTCGATGCCATTCTTCAGGAAACCACGTCATGAGAGCCGTTCGCTCGACGCTGTTCATGGCCTACGCCATCGTCTGGTCCATCCTCTCCGCGCCGCTCGTCGTCCTCGCCGCCCTCGCCCTGCGCGGCCTGTGGGGCTACCGCTTCGGCAAGCTGTGGCGCCTCGGCATGCAGTTCGGCGTCGAAAACATCCTCGGCATCCGGCCGCGGGTCATCGGCCTGGAAAACATGCCGAAGGAACCTTGCGTCATTCTTTCCAAACACCAGTCGGCCTGGGAAACGATGACCATCCAGGATCTCGTGCCGGCCGGCGCCTACTGCGTCTTCGTGCTCAAGAAGGAATTGCTCCGGGTGCCGCTGATCGGCTGGGGCCTGGCCGCCATGAAGATGATCTCGATCGACCGCGCCGCCGGCAAGGACGCCCTCGACCAGGTCGTCGTCCAGGGCCGCGAGCGCCTCAAGCAGGGCTTCTACGTCATCCTTTTCCCGGAAGGCACGCGCGTCGCCCCGGGCCAGAAAAAACGCTACAAGCCGGGCGGCGCCTATCTCGCCACCCACGTCGGCTGCAAGGTCGTGCCGGTCGCCCACAACGCCGGCGAACTGTGGCCGCGCCAGGCTTTCCTGAAAACGCCGGGCACCGTGACGATGAGCATCGGCCCGGCTTTCGACGCCACCGGCATGAGCGAAGCCGAGGTCAATCAACGGGCCGAAGCCTGGATCGAAGACGAGATGCACCGCATCTCGCCGCATCGCTACGCGGATGCCTCGCACAACGCCACCTGAGCCGGCGCGCAGCATCGTTATCGCCGGCCAGGCCGTCGCCTACCAGCTGCGGCGCAGCCAGCGGCGGACCATCGGGCTGGCCATCGACCACCGCGGCCTGCGTGTCGGCGCCCCGACCCGGGCGCGCATCGGCGACATCGAAAACCTGATCCACGAGCACGGCCAGTGGGTGCTCGACAAGCTCGCCGCCTGGCGCGATCGCCCGGCCCAAGGCAAGCTGGAGATCACCGACGGCACCGTGGTTTTTGCCCTCGGCGAGCCGTTGACCGTAGCATTCACCAATGTCGGCCGCAGCCGCTGGCAGTTCGGCCCCGGCACGCTTTATCTGCGCCCCGATGCCACCCACACGGCCAGCGACCTGCTCGAAAAAGCCCTGCGCGAGAAGGCCCGCACCGTCTTCGCCGAACGCCTGGCGCTCCTTGCCCCACGCCTCGGCGTCGCCCCGCCCCCGCTGCGCCTGTCGTCGGCCCGCACGCGTTGGGGCAGTTGCAGCCACCATGGCGGCATCGCGCTGAACTGGCGGCTCGTGCTCATGCCGCTGGCCATTGTCGATTACGTCGTCTGCCACGAACTGGCGCACCTCAAGGAAATGAACCACAGCCCGCGCTTCTGGTCTGTGGTGGAACAACTCTGCCCGGACTGGAAGGCGCGCCGCCTCGAACTGCGCCAGCTGGCCCGGCAAATCCCCCACTTTTAAGGAATAGGCATGCGCATTCTGCACACCATGATCCGCGTCGGCGATCTCGACAAATCGATCGCCTTCTACACCGAAATCCTCGGCATGCAGTTGATTCGCCGTACCGACTACCCGGAAGGCCGCTTCACGCTGGCCTTTGTCGGCTATGGCGACGAAGCCAGCGAAGCCGTGCTCGAACTGACCCACAACTGGGACACGCCGAGCTACGAACTGGGCACCGGCTACGGCCACGTCGCGCTGGCCGTCCCCGACGCCGCTGCCGCTTGCGCCGCGATCAAGGCGCGTGGCGGCAAGGTGGTGCGCGAAGCCGGGCCGATGAAGCATGGCAAGACCATCATCGCTTTCGTCGAGGATCCGGACGGCTACAAGATCGAGTTGATCCAGCGCGCCTGACCGACATCAAGGCCGCGCTCCAGCCGCTGACGCATAGTCGCTGCTCAAGGAGATCAGCATGGCCTTTCCCGAATTCTTTTCCCGCGTTCCCCCCATCACGCTGCGCGATCCGCTGGCCGAACTGCTCGGCGCGGCGGACGGCGGGCTGATCGAGTATCGCTTTGCCGATGCGGTCAAACTGGCCGGGCATTCCTGCCCGACCGTGGCCGGCGCCTGGCTGACCAGCGTGCGCGCCTTGCGGGCGCTGTATGGCGAGGAAATTCCGGTGCGTGGCAACATTGCTGTCAGCCTGCATGAGCCTGTTGATGCGGGCGTCGCCGGTGTCATCGCCAGTGTCGCCACGCTGCTCACCGGGGCGGCCGGCGAGGGCGGCTTCAAGGGGCTGGGCGGGCAGCATGTGCGGCGCGGCTTGCTGCGCTTCGGCGTCAGCGGCAGCCTTGGCATGACGTTTTCCCGGCTCGACACGAATGCTACGGTCAACGGGATTTTTCGGCCAAATTCGATAGCAGCCGATCCGCGCCTCGGCGAGCTATTGCCGGCGGTCGTCCATGGTTCCGCCACGCCGGCGGAGAGAAAACTGTTCGGCGAACTTTGGCAGGATCGCGTCAAACGCATCCTGATCGATCACGGCGACGATCCGGCCGTGGTCGAACTCCGCGTCTTTCAGGGCTGAGCCGCCAGCGCTTCGCGGGCGACGTTTTCGAAGGTTTCGACGACGCCGGCCCAACTGCGCGGCAGCATCGTCCGACGGGCGGCTTCGGCCATTTCGCCGAGGCGTTCGGCCTCTTCCAGCAGCCATAGCGCGCCTTCGACGTAGCCGCGCTCGTCGCCGGGCGAGGCGACCATGCCGTTTTGCTGCTCGGCGATCAGTTCGGCCGCCGCCGCGCTGCGGTAGGCGATGACGGGCAGGCCGCTGGCCATCGCTTCGGCGACGACGTTGCCGTAGGTTTCGGTCAGGCTGGGAAAGAGAAAGAGGTCGGCGCTGGCGTAGTGGGCGGCGAGATCTTCGCCGACGCGCATGCCGGCGAAATGGTGATCGGGGTGGTCGGCAGCCAGTTGCTTGGCCGATGGGCCGTCGCCGACCCAGATCATCTTGGCCTTGGGATGCCAGACCTGGATGGCGGCGAAGGTCTTTTTGACCAGCGCCAGATTCTTCTCGGCCGCCACCCGGCCGACGTAAAGGCAGGCCGGGCCGTCGCCTTCGACGCCCCAGTTCTGGCGCAGGGCGGCGCTGCGGCGAGCCGGATCATAAAGTTCGGTATCGACGCCACGGCCGACGACCCGCACACCGGTCAGACCCTCACCGGCCAGATCGGCGGCCAGCGCGGCCGTCGGCACCATGGTCGCCAGCGTCCGCCGGTGCAGGGTGCGGAGGTAGGCGGCGACGGCCGGGCGCATCCAGCCCATGCCGTAATGCACGCTGTAGCGGTCGAAATTGGTGTGAAAGCCGGAAGTGACCGGGATGCCCAGCTTGCGGGCGACGCTGACGGCAGACCAGCCGAGCGGCCCTTCGGTCACGACATGGACCAGATCGGGCCGCTGCTGGCGCCATTGGCGGGCCAGCCGACGCCCGGCCGGCAGACCGAAGCGCAGGCCGGGATAACCGGGCAGCGGGAAGCCGGGCAGCGCCATTTCATGCTCGCTGCCGGCATCGGCCTTGCCTTGCCGCGGCCGGATGACGCTGACCCGGTGGCCGCGCTCGCGCAGGCCGCCGACCAGCCGGCCGACCGTCATCGCCACACCATTGACCTCGGGCGGGAAGGTTTCAGTGACGAAAGCGATGGTCAGCGACATCAGGCGATCTCCATGAGCACGCAACCCCAGACGGCCATGACGAGGATCAGCGAAACGAGCACCGCGGCGCTGCCGATGTCCTTGGCGCGCTTGGCCAGGCGGTGGTTTTCCAGACTGACGCGGTCGACCACGGCTTCGATGGCGGAATTGAGTAGTTCAACGACGAGGACGAGCAGGACGCTGGCGATCATCAGGCCACGCCCCAGCCACGGCACCGGCAGCAGGAAGGCGGCCGGAATGAGCAGCGCCGCGAGGAGGACCTCCTGACGGAAGGCGTCCTCGCACAGGTAGGCGGCCTTGAGGCCGGCCAGCGAGTAGGTCAGCGCATTCCACACCCGGCGCAACCCGGTCTTGCCCTTGAAGGGCGATTCGTTGGCCGGATCGAGGCCGAGTTCGTTCGACGAGGGTTCCTGCATGAAATCTCCGCGAAAGCGCTCACCTTAATCAGCCGGCGCTAAGGTTTGATGACAGGTGGCGTCATCGCCCTGTCACACATCGGGGCTGGCCGAAGGTGCCAGGCTTGCGTCAGATCAAACGCCACGAATCTGTAACCTGACCGCAATAAAGCGGCAGACGGTCAGATCGCTACGGTCAACCGGAAATTTGGGTCAATTTTGCAATCGGCCAGCTCGCCGTAAAGGCGGGCCAGGCGTTCGGCCATCGCCACATCGGTCCATTCCCGGGCGTAGATCGGCGCTTCGTCGTTGAGATGGCGCCATGATTCGGGATTTTTCAGGAACTGGCCGAGCACTTCGCCGAAAGCGCGCGGCTCGTCCGGCGGCGAGAAGGCACCCCGGGCCGGCGCCAGGATGTCGGTCGTTCCCATCTCGGACAGCGCGATGACCGGCACGCCGGCGGCCATCGCTTCGAGCAGCACGAGACCCTGCGTTTCGGTGCGCGAGGCAAAGACGAACACGTTGGCCGCGGCGTAGCAATCCGGCAGATCCTGCTGGCGGTCGAGATAGCCGATGAACTGCACGGCGTCGCGCAAACCCAGCGCCCCGGCCTGGGCCTTGAGGTCAGCCATGGCCGGGCCTTCGCCGGCAATGACGAGGAGCGCGTCGGGGCGGATGTGGCGGGCCTGGACGAGGGCTTCGAGGAGGAAGCCGATATTCTTTTCATGCGCCACGCGACCGACGAAGAGGGCCATCGGCCGCGATTCGCCGATGCCGAATTTCCGGCGAAAGCGCATGCCGTTGCCGCCGGCGAACTGGGCCATCGGGATGCCGGTCGGCAGGACGTGGATCGGCGAGGTGACGCCATAGCTGTCGAGGCGCTGACGCATCGCCGTCGATGGCACGATGACGGCGTCGAGCTGATTGCATTGCCGCCGCGACAAGGCCCGCGCCTGGCCGCGCAGCCAGCTCGGCGGAATCGGCTTGGCGTAGTGCTGAAGGTATTCCTCGAACAGCGTGTGATAGGTCGCCACCACCGGCAGGCCCCGCGCACGCCCGGCCTTGAGGCCGGCGTAGTGGGCGACGAATGGGGTCTGGACGTGGATCAGGTCGCAGTCCTGCGCTGCCGCGAATACCGCCCGGTGCATCGCCCGCCAGCCGACCAGCCGGTCCTCGCGGTCACCCGGCACGGGGCGGCCGGCAACGCGGACGATGCCCGGCGCCTCGGCCTCGTCGCCATAGCGCGGGACGACCAGTTTGACCTCGACGCCATGCGCCGACAGCGTGCGGCGAAATGTCTCGATGGAGGTCGAAACGCCATTGACGCGCGGAAAATACACGTCGGAAACCATCAGAACACGCATCTCAGGCCTCTACAGTTTCGGCTACGGACTGGACCACCGGGGCGGCCAGCATGGCCACCGGCTTTTGCTCGCCCCAGGTGACCAGCTCGAGCCGGCCGTCGAAGTGTTCGACGATGGCCGTGCAGGAATCGACCCAGTCGCCGCAATTGACGTAAGTCAGGCCGGCGATGTCGCGGATCGTCGCCCAGTGGATGTGGCCGCAGATGACGCCATCCAGGCCGCGCTCCCGGGCGTGGTGGATGGCCGATTCCTCGAAATCGAAGATGAAGGTCAGTGCCGTCTTGACCTTGCGCTTGGCGTAGCCGGCCAGCGACCAATAGCCGGAAATGCCGAGCTTGCGCCGCCCCCAGGAGAGCAGCGTGTTGATGCGCACCAGCAGTTCATAAGCCTTGTCGCCGAGCACCGCGACCCAGCGATGGTGGCGCGTCACCTGGTCGAACTGGTCGCCGTGGATGAGCAGGAAACGCCGGCCATCGGCGGTTTCGTGCACCAGCTCGTCGATCACCTCGACCTCGCCGAAAACGATGCCGCAGTAATCGCGCAGCACTTCGTCGTGATTGCCCGGAATGAAGACGACGCGGTCGCCATGGCGAGCCCGGCGCAACAGTTTCTGGACGACGGTATTCTGGGCCTGCGACCAGTTGATGCTGCGGCTCATCGCCCAGAAATCGACGATGTCGCCGATCAGGAAAGTCTGTTCGGCCGGATGTTCGCGCAGGAAATCGAGGAGTCTGTCCGCCTGGCACGCCCGCGTGCCAAGGTGGATGTCGGAGAGAAAAACGCTTCTGACCTTGGGCATGGGCGCACGATACGGCCGGCCCGTGACCCCAAAGTTACGGCTTCGTTAAGCTTTTGTTGCAGCGAAGACGCCTGCGGAACGGCGTGCGCAAAAGCGCGAATCAGCCGGCCTGACGTTCGGCGACAAGGCCTTCCAGCGGCCGGTTGGCCGCCCGCCAGCCGCCGTTCAGCAGCGGCCGCAGATAGCACAGGACGAAGCCGCCCAGGCCCCACAGGCAGGCGACGATGCGCCACGGGCGGGTATCCGGGTAGCCCTGGCCATCAAACGGCAGGGTGGCGACGCCGATGACGGCGATGACGACCAGCAGCCAGTGAGCGCGAACGCCCAGGCCCCAGCGGAAGCGGCGTGTCAGGCGCAGGCCGAGCCAGCCGCCGATCAGGCCGACCAGCGCGCCGGCCAGCACATCAACCGGCCAGTGGGCACCGACGGCAATGCGCGAAAAGCCGGCCAGCGCAGCGATGACGACAATCGGCCAGGCACCCCGCCAGCCGAGCAGGGCCAGCCAGGCGACGACGAAGGAGAAAGCCGAGACGGTGTGGCCGGAGGGGAAGCTGTGCGCCGTCAGGCGGGCACCGATGATGGTGATCTGGCTGGCCTCGAGCACGGCGGCCGGACGCGGCAGGTCGAACCAGATCTTGAGGCCGCGGCTCATGGCGCCGGCGAGCAGCGCGCCGACGACGAGCGCCCAGAAAACGCGCGGGTAGCGCAGGCAGAAGGGCAGCATGAGCGCCAGTTGGACGCGGCCGTCGCCAAGTGTCGTCAGGCTTTCCCAGAGCCAGCCCGGCAAAAACTGGCTGGTCGCCTGGGCCGGGATGAAGCCGCTGTACCAGTCGCCGGTCTGGCCGATGGCAAGCAACCCCAAGGCGAAGATCAGGCACAGGCCGGCGATGGATGCGTCGAAAACCGGGTTGCGGGCGTGCAAGCCCTGATCGTTCACTGTGCGCCCTCGCGCTCGACGCGGGCCAGCGTCACGAAGCTGCGCTGATAGACGTCGCGCAGCACAAGCTTGGGCGCCAGCAGGGCCTGCACTTCATGCTTGCGGTCGGTGCGCGTGAATACCAGTTGGCCGAGTTCGGGAACCCGGGTCGGTGTCGCCGCCTGACGATAGACGCTGAAGCTCGGCATGATGATGCGCCAGGCCACGACATTGGTTTCACCGCTTTGCTTGACCAGCATGGCGGCCTCGCGCACGGGGCCTTGCGTCACGTCGATGGCGCGCGGGGCGATGACGAGCACCACGGTGATGGTCTGCAGCAGGCCGGCGATGACCAGCCCCTGCCAGACCGGCAGACGGCGCCAGAAGGCGAGGCCGATGACGGCGACGGCAAGCAGGGGCAACAGCCAGCGCGCCTCGTCGGAGAATGCTACGGTCAACCCGGAAATCAGCGTCTTTTCGAAAGGCCGGGTCGCCTTGCCGGCGGCAAAGGCCAGCACTTCGGGCAGGGCAGCAAGGAGCAGCGCGAACAGGATGATCGGCAGGAAGGCCAGCCAGCGTCGCTCGAAATCGAGCCGATGCCGGGCCAGCAGGATGAAGACCGGGGTGCAGCCATAGAGCAGGTAATGCGGCAGTTGCGTGCCGGAGAACGAGAAGAAGGCGAAGACGACGACAAACCAGATGATCAGGAAACGTTCGAGCAGGGCGCCGCTGTCGCCATGGCTCAGCGCCCCGGCCAGTTTGCCGGCAATGGCCAGCAGCCAGCCGGTGAACGGCAGCAGGATGAGCGGCGCAACCGCAAAGTAGTACCACCAGCGCCCGCCATGCCCCTCGAAGGTGTCGGCGTAGCGGTTGATGTTGTGCTTGAGGTAGAAGCCGCGGAAAAAGGCATCGCCCTGGTCGAGATAAACCAGCACGTGCCAGGGCACGACAATGGCCAGGAAAAGCAGCCAGCCGGGCCAGAAAAACACGGCCTTGAGCCAGTCGCGCCAGGCCCCGGCCGAGATGAAGAACAGACCGCTGATGAGCAGCGGGAAAAAGACGGCGACCGGCCCCTTGGCCAGGAAACCGAGGCCGAGCGCAGCATAGACACCGTACAGCAGGCGACGCGTTTTGCCGGCCGGCTTGCCGTCCCGGCTGGCGCAAAAATAGTCGTAGATGCCGAACATGGCCAGCGCGATGAGCAAATTGAGCAGCGCATCGGCAATTGCCGCCTTGGCGATGAAGCCGACGACCAGCGTCAACGCCATGACCAGCGAGGCGATCTGCGCCGTCATCTGGTTGCCGTGGCGAACGCAGAAACGGAACAGAGCCAAGACCCAAAGCAGCGCGAAAACGATCGACGGCAGGCGGAAGCCGATTTCGCTGACGCCAAGCACGGCGACCGAGGCGGCCTGAGCCCAGTAGATGAGGATGGGCTTGTCGTGACGCGGGGCGTCGTTGAGTGTCGGCGAGATCAGGTTGCCGCGCGCCATCATTTCGCGCGTCGCCTCGGAAAAGGCCCCCTCGTCCACATCGGTGAGCGGCAGGTTGTAGGCGTTCAGAACGAAGGCGAGAAAGAGCGCCAGCAACAGGCTGAACGGCGACAGCAGGAAACGCTCGATGGTCAGCGGGAGGGATCGAAATTGCATCGCGGGATTATAAAGGAGCGCGGCGCCCGGGTCGGGCGCCGCGCATCATTCGGCTTTCGTCTCGAACGAGGGGGCTACCCCTCCGTTCAGGCAAACAGCGCGTGTTGGGCCAGATACACGCCGGCGCCAGCAAAATAGCCGACCAGGGCCAGGCCGCTGATCCGCTTCACGTACCAGAAGAAGTGGATCTTCTCGAGGCCCATGGCGGCAACGCCGGCGGCTGAACCGATGATCAGGATGGAGCCGCCCGTACCGGCGCAGTAGGCCATGAACTCCCACAGGAAGTGGTCAGGCGGGAACTCGGTCAGGCTGTACATGCCCATCGAGGCAGCAACCAGCGGCACGTTATCGACGATCGCACTGACGATACCGATGATCAGCACAATGATGTCGAGGCGACCCACCGTCTCGTTGAGCCACTGGGCCAGCGAGGTCAGGATGTGCGTATGTTCCAGCGTGGCGACCGAGAGCAGGATGCCGATGAAGAACACCAGCGAACTCATGTCGATCTTGCTCAAGGCGTGGGCCAGGGTGAAATGGAACTTGAACTCATCTTCCTTGTGGCGATGGACGAGGTCACCAACCAGCCAGAGGATGCCCAGGCCGAACATGATGCCCATGAAGGGCGGCAGGTGGGTGATGGTCTTGAAGGCGGGAACGGCAACCAGGATACCCAGGCCCATGAAGAACATGAGATTGCGCTCGAACTCCGTCGTCCGCACGCCGTGGTCGTCATCAACAGCCTCCGGGCTGACCACTTCGCGTCCGCGCAGGACGTAAGCGGTGATGGCGAGCGGGACCATCATGCTGACCAGGGAAGGCAGGATGACGCCCTCGATGATGGCCAGCGAGGTGACCTGACCGCCGATCCACAGCATCGTCGTCGTCACGTCGCCGATCGGCGACCAGGCGCCGCCGGAGTTGGCGGCGATGACGATGATCCCGGCAAAGAACAGGCGATCCTCGTGTTTTGACAGCAGCTTGCGCATGAGGGAAATCATCACGATGGTGGTCGTCAGATTGTCGAGAATCGCACTCAGGAAAAAGGTCACGAAACCGACCAGCCACATCAGCGACGACAGCCTTTGCGTCTTGATCCGCTTGGTAATGACTTCGAAGCCGTTATGGGCGTCGACCACCTCGACGATGGTCATGGCGCCCATCAGGAAGAAGACAATTTGCGCCGTGCCGGTCAGCGACTCGCCGAGTTGCTCGGTGAGCAAATGGGGATCGCCGATCGACAGGGCGTAGATGGTCCACAACAGGCCGGCGCCGATCAGCGCCGATGCCGATTTGTTGACCTTGAGCGGGTGCTCGAGTGCGATTGCCGCGTAGGCAATGACAAAAACAATGACTAGTGTGGAAAGCATTCAATACCTCAGCGGGATTGGACTACGACTGTCTACTCGGTGCGTGCGCGGCCTGAGCGGCAACCGTGGCTGCGCTTGGCTCGTCTTGTTGGGTCTGGCATTTTGTTCTTTTGACAAGGCAAGCACAACGTCAAAAGCGCTTTGCGGCGCCATGACTGACCCTCCCCGGTCAAACAGGGCTAGTAAGGTAAACCAGCCGAGGACTAAAATAAATTCGATTTATTTGTTTAAATAGATCGAATTTCTCGATGAATTGGATGATCCCGTGAACCACAAGCATCTGTTTTATTTCTGGAAAGCGGCCAAGGCCGGCAGCATTGCGCGGGCTGCGGAAGCGATCAATGTCACGCCGCAAACCCTGAGCGGCCAGATTGGCCTGCTCGAGAGCAGCCTGGGCACCAAGCTTTTTGCTCGCCAGGGCCGCTCCATCGTCCTCACCGAGGCCGGCAAAATGGCCCTTGAGTACGCCGACGAATTGTTTGCCCTGAGCGCCGAGCTTGAAGGAATGATCAAGCACCACCCGAAAGGACGCCCTGCCGAATTCCGCGTCGGCGTCGCCGATGCCGTTCCCAAATCGCTGGCCTGCAGCCTGCTGCAACCGGCCATTCATGGCGAGCAGCCGACCCGCATCGTCTGCCGCGAGTGGCAGCTCGACCGCCTGCTCGCCCAGTTGGCCGTGCACGAACTCGACATGGTGATTTCAGACGCCCCGCTGCCCCCGGGGTTCAGCGTTCGCGCCTACAGCCATCGCCTGCTCGACTCGGGCATTTCGTTCCTGGCCACTCGTCAGTTGGCCAGCCAGACGAGTGCGCCGTTTCCCGCCTGCCTGAGCACCTTGCCCCTGCTCCTGCCGGGCGATGACTCGACGATCCAGACCAATCTTCGGCCCTGGCTGGAGCGCCAACGGATTCGCGCACAGGTGGCCGGTGAGTTCGACGACACCGCCCTGATGGCGGCGTTCGGCAAAGCCGGGGTCGGCGCCTTTCCGGTGCCCGCCATTGCCGAAGCAGAGTTTGTCGCCTCGGGCGAACTGGCAGTCATTGGGCGAACCAGAGAGGTTCAGGTCAGCTATTTCGCCATTTCGGTGGAGCGGCGGCTGACCCACCCGAGCGTGCTCGCGGTGATCGAGTCGGCTCAGCGCATGGCCTTGCCGGCCGGTCGGGAAGCTTAGACGAACGAGCGTACAGGCGAAAAAAAACCCACCGAAGTGGGTTTGAAAATTGGTCTGTCTGGACCATGCAGCAATCCCTGCGAAAGTCACCCTCCGCGCGAGAAGCGGGAGCAGACTAACAGCCGACGAATTAATGCTCGATCACGAAAAGATCAGCGCGAGGTAAATGCCCGGCTTTTTTCTCGCCCGACCGAATTTTTCAGCGCACTCAATACGGGCGCAGCCAGGATTCGGCACTCTGGTTGCGGCGCAAATCGGCCAGCGTCTCGATACCCGAATCCTCGGCGTAGGCGAGCTGCGCCTGCAGCAGCTGGGCCATGGCGAAGACGTCGTAGACCGCGTCGTGCTCATGCCGCCCGCCGCTGCGCATCCTGGCCTGCCACTGGCGCAAGGAGGTGGCGGCGTTGGCTTCGCCGCCGATGACGCCGGCAACCGCCGCCAAATCGAGCCAGTTGCCGACCGGCGGCGGCAGATCATGCTGCTCGGCGGCACTGCTCAACATGTGCCGGATAAAATTCGGGTTGATGGTTGCCACGACGCTTTTCGTCATGAGCTCCAGGCAGGCCTGATAGCCGGCAGCGACCTCGGCCGCATCGGCGTCGACGAAGCTGACATAGCGCAGATCACCGGGATGAAAGACGCCATCGACGAGAGGCAACGAGGCCAGACCGATGACCGTATCCTGGGTGGCGTCGGTGCCGGTCACTTCGATATCGAGCAACAGGAAATCGAGTCCGGCCAGCAACTGCCGTCCCGGCGATTCGTCCGTTGCCGAATGCCCCAGTTTGCGCCGGATCCATGAACTGAGGCTCATCGCTTGTAGTCCAGCTTGAGCCGTTCCTGCAAGGAGTCGGCCTGACGGAACGACTCGCGGAGGATGCGTTGCTGCAACTCGTCGAGGGCATACGGATCAAGGCTGTTGGCGCTCTCGCCATCACTGAGCGACGCCAGTTGGCGCTGCAGACGCAGGGTCTGGACGTGATGGAAGGCGGCGATGTCGCCCTGGATGGCGCTCACCGAGCGCTTGATGCGCTGCCCGACGAGGGCCAGCCGCTGTTCGGTATTGACCGCCTTGACGCCGCATTGCAAGGCGTAGATGCGGGCGATGTCGACGAACAGCCGGGTTCCTTGCGTTTTTACGTCAATTTTCCCGTTGACCGTAGCAAAGCGGCTCAGGCGAGCCAGCGGCGGCGCCACCTCGAGCGCGTTGATGGCCAGCAGGTGAATGAAAATGCTGTTGCCCTTGACCTCGTCGAGCAGGTGATCGCGCATCTCCTCGGCGAACTGCATTTCACCGAAGATCGGCCGGAAGTCGAAAAAGATCGTCGAATTGAGAATCGCTGTCGGCGTCGTCGCCCGGACCCACGACGAGAAGCGGGCTTTCCACTCGGCCAGCGTCAGGCACAGGTCGGGATTGCTGGCCATGATGTTGCCCTTGCAACGCTCGAAGCCGCAGCGGTCGAGGGCGTCGTTCATTTCCCGGGCCAGCTCGAGGAATGCTTCGCGGATGGCCGCGACATCGGCGCCGGCCGGCGGCACGAAGACTAGCCCGTTATCCTGGTCGGTGACGAAGCCCTGCTCCTCGCGCCCCTCCGAACCGAAGGCCAGCCAGCAGAAAGGGGCCGGCGGCGGACGGCGCGCCGTGAGCAGTTCGAGCAGGCGCTTGGCGATGCGATCGTTGATCGACGACGTCAGGCGCAGAAACTGGCTGACGTCCATGCCCTGGCTGAATACCCGCTGGCCGAACTCGCGAGCGGTGGCGGCCAGCTCGACCAGATCGTCGACGCTCGCCGCCTCGTCGATCGGCCGGAAGACGTGGGACACGCCCTGCTGCTGGGCGCGGAAAAGATCGCGCTCGGAAACGACGCTGACCACCGTGCCCTCGGAATTCTTGAGCAGCAGGTGGCGATATTTCCCTTGGGCCATTTCGATGGCGGCGCCGAAAACCGAGATGGAATCGTCGACCTCGACCGGGTTGCTGGTCATCACCTCCGACACCGGGGTCGAGTCGGGCAGGCGCCGGGCAATGCCACGGCGCACGAGATCGGTGGCCGTGACGATACCTTCGACCGCTTCGCGCGTCCCGACGAGCACCGAGCCGATACCCTGTTCGCTCATCACTCCGGCCACCTCCTGCAAGGTCTGATCGGGCAGCACGAAAGTTACCTGGGTCGCCCCGATGGAGCGCGCCGGCAAGGCCAGGGCCTGATCGGCCAGTTGCCGGCTATGCACCAGTTCGACCATCGAATGCTGAATCGCCTGATGTTGCGCCTGCATGGCCTCGGCCAGCCAGCGCAGAAACGGCAGTTCATTGAGCCACTCGTCGATGGCGGCGCCCTCGACCCGCCAGAGATAGCAATCCTCCTCGGCGACGTAAGCGTAACCGGCATCGCTGCCATCGAGAATCGACTCGACGGGGAATACCCCGGCAACGCCGAGGAGCGGCGATGCAGCACCGGCCGAACCACCGCTCCGGGCCACCCGGCCTTGGCGAATGATCCAGAACGAGCGTTCGCGCAAGGCAATCCCGGGATCGAAAATCCGGCTCCCCTGACGCTGAAAAACGATGCCGCAACCGGACAGCAGCGCTGTCAGCCGACTGCGCTCCATGCCATCGAAGGGCGAGACGGACACGAGGGCGTCGAGTTCGCTGGCCAGAATGGGTTCAATATTCGAATTCAAGAGTCACCTGCGCGTGATAGGCCCGACCGGATAGCGGCCAGGCACCTACTGGCAATCATCGAAACAACGTCTGCCACCAGTCCCCGACCATGAAACCGCCCCCCATACTACTTAAAATTCGTATTGAGGTTGAATTTCCACTTTACCAGTAGGGATTCAGGAACGCAGCACGGTCCGATCGATCAAGTTTGTAAAAATACCGCGGCGATGACCGGAAAGTCCACGCAGGGAATCAAAAACAATCCCGACAAATCAGCGATTTGTAACCCCAAGGTAAACGCCGGATCAACAAACGATCAACACGGAAAATATGCCGCTACCCCCGGGTTTTTTGTCAGCAATCTGTAAGCTTCAACATAAAAACTGCAGGTGTGGCTCAAACAGGTGTTTAACCGGGCCAACACAAAATACTTAGGAGGAGTTAATAATGGAAGACAACAGCAAGGGCTATTGGTCAGCCACGCTGGGGTTGCTGGGCAAGATCCTGGCAATCTGGTTCCTGGTCTCGTTCGGCGCCGGCATTTTGTTTGCCGACGCACTGAACGGAATCAAGCTTGGCGGCTACCCACTGGGCTTCTGGTTCGCCCATCAGGGTTCGATGTACATCTTCATTGCCCTGATTTTTTACTACGCCAAGGCAATGGGCGACATTGACCGTCGGTTCGACGTTCACGAAGACTAAGGGGCGACCACATGGATCTGCAAACTACGATTTACCTTTTTGTCGGTGCAAGCTTCGCGCTTTACATCGGCATCGCCATCTGGGCACGTGCCGGTAGCACCAGCGAGTTCTACGCCGCTGGCGGTTCGGTCCCTCCCGTCATGAACGGTATGGCGACCGCTGCTGACTGGATGTCCGCGGCTTCCTTCATCTCCATGGCTGGCCTCATCTCCAACATGGGTTACGGCGGTGGCCTGTTCCTCATGGGCTGGACCGGCGGCTACGTTCTGCTGGCCATGCTGCTGGCACCGTACCTGCGCAAGTTCGGCAAGTTCACCGTGCCGCAGTTCATCGGCGACCGTTTTTATTCCAAATCGGCGTCGACCGTGGCGGTTCTCTGCTTGCTGACTGCGTCGCTGACCTACATCATCGGTCAGATGACCGGCGTCGGCGTGGCCTTCTCCCGCTTCCTGGGCGTTACCAGCGAAATGGGCATCTACATCGGTATGGCCATCGTCTTCGCCTACGCCGTGTTCGGTGGCATGAAGGGCATCACCTACACCCAGGTCGCCCAGTACTGCGTGCTGATCGCTGCCTACATCGTGCCGGCCATCTTCATCTCGCTGCAACTGACCGGCAACCCGATCCCGCAACTGGGCCTGGGTTCGACGATGTCGGGCACCGATGTCTCGCTGCTCGCCAAACTGGACCAGGTCGTCGTTGATCTCGGCTTCGGTAAGTACACAACCACGACAGCCGGCAGCACGCTGAACATGTTTGTCTACACGATGTCGCTGATGATCGGTACGGCCGGTCTGCCGCACGTCATCATGCGATTCTTCACGGTTCCGACGGTTGCTGCTGCGCGTAGCTCGGCTGGTTGGGCTCTGGTCTTCATCGCCCTGCTGTACACGACCGCACCGGCCGTTGCCGCCATGGCCAAGATGAACCTGATCCGCACCATCACCCCGGGTGTCGTGATGCAGAACACCGATCCGTATGCCGCCGACTCGCAAATCAAGTACGACGAGCGTCCGGACTGGATGAAGCGCTGGGAAAAGACTGGCCTGCTCAAGTTCGCCGACAAGAACGGTGACGGTCGCATCCAGTACTACAACGACAAGTCCAAGAACGATGCCTTCAAGGCCAAGGCAGATGCCGCCGGCTGGAAGGGCAACGAACTGACGGTCAACGCCGACATCATCGTGCTGGCCAATCCGGAAATCGCCCTGCTGCCGAACTGGGTTATCGCCCTGGTCGCGGCTGGTGGTCTGGCTGCTGCTCTGTCGACCGCTGCCGGTCTGCTCATGGCTATCTCCTCTGCCGTTTCGCACGATCTGGTCAAGGGCATTTTCAACCCGAACATCAGCGAAAAGAACGAGCTGCTGGCAGGCAAGGTCTCGATGGCCGTGGCCATCGTGGTTGCCGGTTACCTCGGTCTGAATCCTCCGGGCTTCGCGGCCGGTACCGTGGCTCTGGCCTTCGGTATCGCGGCTTCTTCGCTGTTCCCGGCGATCATGATGGGTATCTTCTCGAAGAAGATGAACAAGGAAGGCGCCATGGCAGGCATGCTGTCAGGCCTCTTCATCACCCTGTTCTACGTGTTCGCTCACAAGGGTCTGTTCTTCATCAAGGGTACCGACTTCGTCGACATGATCGGCGGCCCGAACTCCTTCTTCGGCATCACGCCGGAAGCCTTCGGTGCCATCGGCGCGCTGGTCAACTTCATCGTTGCCTTCGCGGTCGACAAGGTCACCAAGGAACCGCCGGAGCACATCCAGCACATGGTCGAAGCAGTCCGCATCCCGCGTGGCTCCAAGGCTGTGGATGGTGCGCACTAAGCACTAGTCGGAGTATCATCGCCGCCACGAGCCGCCCTGTGCGGTTCGTGACGGCCTGCCAAGCCCTGCCGGCTGCACTGGCGGGGCTTTTTATTTGTTGATCGGTTTTTCTGCCTTCGCACAGGGCAACAGGAGCAGTAGATGGTCTTTGATGTCAGCGTGGCCTTGACGTGGATTCTTTTTCTCGCCCTTTTCCCTATCGCTTTTTTCTGGTTTCGCCGCGCCTGGCGCATCATCGTCAAACGCGATTTCTCGGAAGTCGCCCTCAAGCGCGGCGAGCCGCCGGCCAACCCGGAGAAATTCGCCCCTTACGCCGCCGCGATCAATTTCATCGCCGGCATCATCATCGTTTTCGTCGTCATCGGCATCCTGACCGCGACCTTGCAGTACGAAACCTGGAGCGCGATCGCCGGTTCGACGCTGTGGATGAAATTCATTTTTGACTTCATCCTGAGTCGCCAGGCGCATCCGATGACCCTGGGTAAGAAGAAAACGGATTCGGACTCGGTGCCGAACAAATAACAAGGATATTGAGCGCGATGGCCAGCCGCCTGCTTATCGTCGAAGACGACCGGGATCTCGCCGGCAACCTGATCGATTTTCTCGAAATCCAGGGCTACCTCACCGACTACGCGGCCGACGGTCATGCCGCGCTCGGCCTGCTGGCCAGCAACGAATATGATCTGGTGGTCCTCGACATCACGCTGCCCGGGGTTGATGGCCTGACCATCTGCAGCCGGATTCGCCAGCAATTGCGCAGCAAGGTGCCGGTTGTCATGCTGACGGCCAAGGACGAGGTGGACACCAAGATCGGCGCCTTCGATATCGGCGCCGACGACTACGTGGTCAAGCCCGCTTCACTGCGCGAGATCGAGGCGCGGATACGCGCCCTGATCCGCCGGGCCGGCCGCGACAGCGACAGCGACCTGCTCGTCGTCGGCGACCTGCGCATGGATGTCGGCACCATGAAAATCGAGCGGGCCGGCCAGCCCATCGTTCTCGCCCCGGTGCCCACGCGCATCCTGATGCTGCTCATGCGGCGCTCGCCCAATGTCGTGCACCGCCAAGCCATCCACCGCGAAATATGGGGCGACGAGCCGGGCGACACGCATGCGCTGATCGTCCACATGCACACGCTGCGCAACGCCGTCGACAAACCCTTCGAGCGCCAACTCATTCATACGGTGCGGGGTTTCGGCTATCGGATCGCTTATGAACAATCAGCCTTATGACAGCCTGCGCCGAAAGCTCGTCCTTCCGTTTATCCTTCTCGGTTTCACGGTCAGCGCACTGCTCAGCCTGGTCACCTTCGGCCTCGTTGCCGAACTTGAAGAACACGCCATCGTGCGCATCCTGCACGTCGAGATGGAAAACTTCCGCGGCCGCCGGGTGCGCAACCCGGACGCGCCGCCCCCCGCCACCTCGGTACTGACCGGCGACTTCCTGCCCGTTGCCGCCTTTCCCCTGGTCACTCCGGTCAAACCGGGCAAAGACCGGATCGAGCGTTTCCTCAAGGACAACCGGGAATACTCGGTCCTCATCACCCACGTCGACGACCGGCCCTACGCCCTGTTCTACGACCGCAGCCACATTTCCTCGAACCTGGGCGGACTGGCGCTCTTCCTGCTGGTCGGCACGGCCCTGATGAGCCTTCTTTCCTACCTGGTCGGCAATCATCTGGCCGGCAAGGTGGTGCGACCGATCGGCCGCCTGCTCGGGGAGGTTTCCGAAAAGACAGCCAACGCCAAGGCGCTGCCCCGTTCGCTGCAGAGTTTCGCAGTCGCCGACTACCCGCCCGACGAAATCGGGCATCTGGTCCGCGCCCTCGACGGTTTCGCCCTGCGCCTGCACGGCTTTCTGGAGCGCGAAAGCTGTTTTGCCAGCGACGTCAGCCATGAATTGCGCACGCCCGTCGCCGTCATTCGCGGCGCTGCCGAAGTCCTCGTCGAGCACCCCAACCTGCCCGACGCCATCCGCCCCCGCCTGCTTACCATCCATCGCCAGGCCCTGCGCATGGGGCAAACGCTCGAAGCCATGTTGCTGCTCGCCCGGGAAGACAGGGAGAGTGGAGACCCGGCCTGCGCCATGGCGGAAATCATCGACGAAGCCATCGCCGATGCCAGCCCGGCGCTGGCCGGCCGGCCGGTGAGCATCGTTTTCGAAGCCCGCGAACGCCCCATCCTGCCCGTCGAACGCTCGCTCGCCTACGTGCTGGTCAGCAACCTGCTCCGCAACGCCTGCGCCTACACGCGGCAGGGCACCATCACCGCCCGGCTCGACGGCCACGGTCTGGAGATCAGCGACACCGGCATCGGCATCGCCGAGGAGCGCTTTCCCTCGCTGTTCGAACGCCACGCCAAGGGAGAAGAAAGCAGCGGCCATGGTCTGGGCCTGTCGATCGTGGCGCGCATCGCCCAGCAACTCGACTGGACAATCGACATCCAGAGCCGTAGCGGCGAAGGCACGCGGGTATCCATTCAGTTCGCCGCAGCCGCTCCGGGCGACGGCGCATAAGTCAGCCGCCCCCGCCGTATTCCCGTTGCTACGGTCAACCGGGAATTTTGGCCAAAATTGAAATCAGGCTGATACCGGCCGGACCCGGCTGGCCGCCAGCTTGGCGCGGGACCGTGCCGTTTCAACGTCGTCGGCAGCCGCCACGGCGACGCCCATGCGGCGTTTGACGAAACTTTCCGGCTTGCCGAACAGCCGCACATCGGACTCCGGCACCGCCAGCGCCTCGGCCACGCCTTCGAAAGCAATGCCCTTTTCGGCCAACCCGCCATAAATAACCGCCGAGGCCGACGGCCGGCGCAAGGCGGTATCGACCGGCAGGCCGAGGATGGCGCGGGCATGCAGATCGAATTCGGAGAGGCGCTGCGAGGCGATGGTAACCAGCCCGGTATCGTGCGGCCGCGGGCTGACCTCCGAGAACCAGACCTGATCGCCCCTGACGAACAATTCGACGCCGAACACCCCGCGCCCGCCCAGCGCCGCCGTGACCAGCCCGGCGACTTCCCTGGCCCGGGCCAGGGCAGCAGGCGACATCGCCTGCGGTTGCCACGACTCGACGTAATCGCCGGAAACCTGCAGGTGACCGATCGGCTCGCAGAACGCCGTTTCCACGGCGCCACCGGCCCCGATGGCGCGCACGGTGAGCAGGGTAATTTCGTATTCGAAGGGCACGAAGGCCTCGACGATGACCCGGGCGCTCTTGACGCGCCCGGCCTGCAGCGCGGTTTCCCAGGCGGTGGCGACATCCTCTGCCCGGCGCAGGAGCGACTGCCCCTTGCCGGACGACGACATCACCGGCTTGACCAGACAGGGGTAGCCGATGCCGGCATCGATGGCCGCCTGCAGCTCTTCGAGCGAATTGGCGAAAGCGTAGGCCGAAGTCGGCAGGCCCAGCTCCTCGGCGGCCAGACGACGGATACCTTCGCGGTTCATCGTCAGTTGCGCGGCCCGCGCCGTCGGGATGACCTCGGCCAGCCCCTCGCGTTCGATGTCGACCAGCACCGCCGTGGCGATGGCCTCGATCTCGGGGACGATCAGATGCGGCCGCTCCTGCTCGATGACGGCGCGCAGGCTTGGCGCATCGGTCATCGAAATGACGTGCGAGCGATGCGCCACCTGCATGCCCGGCGCATCGGCATAGCGGTCGACGGCGATGACTTCGACGCCAAGTCGCTGAAAGGCGATGACCACCTCCTTGCCGAGTTCGCCGGCGCCGAGCAGCATGACGCGGGTGGCGGAGGGGCTGAGCGGGGTTCCGATACGGTCGAGATGGGCAAGCGTCATGGCGGCAAGGAGAGAGTGGAGGAAGACCGGAATGGTAACGCGCCGGGGGAAATTTGACATACGGCCGGCGCGGCTATCGGCCAGCGAACGCAATCCCACGGTCAACCCAAAATTTTGACCAAAATCAAAGCCGAATCGTGAAATACGTCACGCACCGCCAGTCGCATCGTTGACTCAAGTCAACCGGAACACCCCAGAACTGCTATTTACTCCCGACATTGAAAAAATGTCAGGAGAACCAACATGCCGATTATCTGGGACACCAAGCTCGAAACCGGAATCGAAGTCATCGATGCCCAGCATCAACGCATCGTCGAGTACATCAACGATCTCGAAATCGCCAAGATGAAGCTCGACAAGAAGATGGTCAATGACATCATCGAGCAGCTCATCGACTACACCCAGTCCCACTTCGGCTTCGAGGAAGAAATGCTCGAAGACGCCGGCTACAAGTTCCTCAAGCCGCACAAGAAAGTGCATGAACTGTTCATTCGCCGGGTCACCGACTTCACCTTGCGCTCCGCCAAGGGCGAAGACATCGTCGATGAACTGCACTCCATGCTCTCGAAATGGCTGGTCAACCACATCGCCAACGAGGATCGCGACTACGCCGACGCCGTCAAGCACATGATCGGCATGGATCACAACATCCCGGCCACAACCGCCATCGAGAAGGCGCCCAGCAACGGATTCCTGAACGGACTGCTCGGCCGCTTCTTCCGCTAGGCCGAGTGAGCGAAGGCGGCGCAACGATCAGCCGCCGCCAAGCTCACTGGACTTTCGCCAAACGCCCGGCCGGGAATTTGGCAGCAAAGCGGCTGCCGACACCGGGCGTACTCCTGATTTCAAGCTGGGCCTGGTGGCGATTGAGCGAATGTTTGACGATCGCCAAGCCCAGCCCGGTGCCGCCGGCGTCGCGGGAACGACCGCGGTCGACACGATAGAAACGCTCGGTCAGACGCGGGATGTGTTTGGCGTCGATGCCGATGCCCGTATCCTCGACGGCGAATTCCGCCCCCTGCGCCACCGCCTTCCATATGATGCGCACCGTGCCGCCGGCCGGCGTATAGCGCACGGCGTTGGCGACCAGGTTGCCGAAGGCGCTGACCAGCTCCGGCTCGGAACCGCGCAGGTCGCACTGGGCATCGGTGTCGGCCACGATAGTGTGGCGACCACCGGAGAGCGCCTCGGCATCACGGCGCAGCTTGTCGACAAGGCTGCTCATATCGACAATATCGATGCTGGGTGGCGGCGCCGATTCGATGGACGACAGGGTCAGCAAATCCTGGACGATGGATTCCATGCGTTTCGACTGCTCGGCCATGAGTTCGAGATAGCGATGCTGATCGGCGCGGTCGAGATCGATTTCCTGCAGGGTTTCGAGAAAGCCGGCGAGCACGGTGAGCGGCGTGCGCAATTCGTGCGAAACGTTGGCGACAAAATCGCGGCGCATGCGGTCGAGGCGATCGGTTTGCGTCACGTCCTTGATCTGCAGAAGACGGCGGTCGCCGGCATAGGGGACGACGTAAATCGACAGGACACGGTCAACGCCGCGCTCGGAACGCAGGGTCAGCGGCCGCTCGAAGTCGCCGCCTTCGAGATAGGCGACGAACTCGGGCTGGCGCACGAGATTGACCACCGGCTGACCGCGATCCGTGGCCAGCGCCAGGCCGAGTTGCTCTTCGGCCGTCGAGTTGCAATAAACAATCTGCTGATTAAGGTCGAGGGCGACGACGCCGTCGGTCAGTGCCTGCAGCGCCGCAAAAAGGCGCTCGATCTGATTGTCGCGGTCGGCAATGCCGGCGCGCAGGTCTTTTTCATGCCGGTAGAGGCGGCCGAAAATACCATCCCAGGCACCTTCGCCTTCGAGACTGGCATCAACAATCGGCCGATGCGACCAGCGATCGAGGCGGGCGAAATTGCGAAAATGAAAAATCATCTGCAGGGCAAGGCCGATGCAGAAGACCGACCAGCCGGCCCAGTGGGCGACGAAATGACCGACCGGCAGCGCAACGAGCATCGACAGAAGCGCCAGCAGCAGGGCGCGGATGATTTGCGACGACACGCCGCTCAAGCGCCCCGAAAACGGTAGCCGGTGCCGCGGACGGTTTCAACCCGTTCGTGATTGCCGGAGCCTTCGAGCGCAGCGCGCAGCCGGCGGATATGCACGTCAACCGTGCGTTCCTCGATGAAGACGTGGTCGCCCCACACTTCGTCGAGCAGCTGGGCGCGGGTGTAGACGCGCTCGGCGTGGGTCATGAAGAAGAAGAGCAGGCGGAACTCGGTCGGCCCGAGTTCGATCGGCTGGCCGCTGGCGAGCACCCGATGGGTCGCCGGATTGAGCGCCAGGGTGCCGATCTCGACAGCTTCGCCGGCCAGATGCGGGGCACGCCGGCGGAGCACGGCGCGAACGCGGGCGACCATTTCCTTGGGCGAGAAAGGCTTGGTGACGTAGTCGTCGGCGCCGGCTTCGAGACCCTGCACCTTGTCCTCTTCATGGACGCGGGCGGTGAGCATGATGATCGGCAGTTCGCGCGTCCGTTCGTCGGCGCGGATTTTCTTGGCCAGCGCGACGCCCGACTGGCCGGGCAGCATCCAGTCGAGGATGACCAGATCGGGCAGCGCGGCGCGGATCGCCGATTCGGCTTCCTCGGCGCTGCCGGCACGGACGACGAGAAAACCGGCGTGCTTGAGGTTGATGGTGACGAGTTCCTGGATGGCCGGCTCGTCTTCGACAACCAGGATCGTCGGTGTCACTGCACTTTCTCCTTGGTATGCCGAATGTCGCGACCTTCGACGATGTAGACGACCTGCTCGGAGACGTTCTTGGCGTGGTCGCCGATGCGTTCGATGGCGCGGGCGATCGAGATGATGTCGATCGACGTCGTGATGGTGCGCGGGTCTTCCATCATGTGCGTGATGAGCTGGCGGATGATCGACTTGAATTCGACATCGACATCGGTATCGGCCCGGATGACATTGGTCGCCTGCGGCGTGTCGAGCCGGGCGAAGGCGTCGAGCGCCTGACGGACCATGGCCAGCGCGGCTTCGGCCAGATGCCGGACGCCGACACCGTACTGGCCGGGCAGATGGCCGCCCTCGTAGATTCGACGGACGCCCTTGGCGATCTTCTTGGCTTCGTCGCCGGCCCGTTCGAGATCGGTGACGATCTTGCTGATGCCGAGCACCAGGCGCAGGTCGGAGGCGGTCGGCTGGCGCTTGGCGATGATGTGGGCGCAATCGTCGTCGATGGCCTTTTCAAGCTCATTGACCTTGCGATCGGTCTCGACGATGGTCTTGACGCTGGCGATCTCGCCGGTCGCGTAAGCCTCGATGGCGGCGGAAACCTGGGTTTCGACCAGGCCGCCCATCTGCAGCACATGGGTGCGCAGACGGCTGAGGTCTTCGTCGAACTGGCTGGAAAGATGTTGGCTTTCGTTCATGTCGTGTTCCCCTGTTAACCCATCCGACCGGTGATGTAATCCTCGGTACGCTTGTCCTGTGGCTTGATGAAGATTTCGTCGGTCTTGCCGAACTCGATCATCTCGCCGAGATACATGTAGGCCGTGTAGTCGGAAACGCGCGCGGCCTGCTGCATGTTGTGGGTGACGATGAGGATGGTGACGCGCTTCTTGAGTTCGTGTACCAGCTCCTCGATGGCGCCGGTGGCGATCGGGTCGAGCGCCGAGGTCGGCTCGTCGAAGAGCAGCAGTTCGGGATCGGTGGCCAGGGCGCGGGCGATGCACAGACGCTGTTGCTGACCGCCGGACAGGTTGGGCGCCAGATCCTGCAGGCGATCCTTGACCTCTTCCCAGATCGCCGCGCCCTTCAGGGCATGCTCGACCTTGTCGTCGAGGACGCGCTTGTTGTTTTCGCCGCGCACGCGCAGGCCGTAGGCGACGTTCTCGTAGATCGTCTTGGGGAACGGGTTCGGCTTCTGGAAGACCATGCCGATGCGCATCCGCACTTCGATCGGATCGACTTCCGGTGACAACAGGTTGGTGTTGTCCGGGAAGAAGCGGATCTCGCCCTCGTAGCGGTTGCCCGGATAGAGGTCGTGCATGCGGTTGAAGCTGCGCAGGTAGGTCGATTTGCCGCAACCGGAAGGACCGATCAGGGCGGTGACCTTCTTGTCGTAGATCGGCATGTTGATGTTCTTGAGCGCCTTGGCCTCACCGTAGAAAAAGTTGAGGTTGCGCGCTTCGGCCTTGAGGGTCGGGGTGTCGTGAATCTGCATCGGAGACTCCATGTCGGATTTCATTTTTGGCTATTTTCTCGGGTTGACCGTAGCAATTACCATTTGATGTTCTTGCGCATGCGGTAGCGCAGGTAGATGGCGATGGCGTTCATCGACAGCACCATGCCCATGAGCACGAAGCCGGCGGCGGCGGCGTTGACCTCAAAGGCCGGATCGGGACGCGAGGTCCAGTTGAAGATCTGGATCGGCATCACGGTGAAGGGCGACATGACCCAGTCGAACAGGCCGGCCGAGACGCCGTCGGCACCGGTCGCCGTGAAAGGCATGGGCGGCAGGAAGGCGATGAAGGTCAGCGCGCCGATGGTGATGATCGGCGCCGTTTCGCCGATGGCGCGGGCGAGGCCGATGATGACGCCGGTCAGGATGCCGGGCATGGCGTAGGGGATGATGTGGTAGCGGCAGGTCTGCCAGCGCGTCGCGCCAACGGCCATCGAGCCTTCGCGGATCATTGCCGGAATGGCGCGGATGGCTTCGCGGGTGGACACGATGACGATCGGCAGGATGAGCAGGGCCAGCGTCAGGCCGGCCGACAGGATGCTCTGGCCGAAACCGAAGGCATAGACGAAGATCCCGAGCGACAGCAAGCCATAGACGATGGACGGCACGGCAGCGAGGTTGGTGATGTTGATCTCGATGATGTCAGTCACCCAGTTGCGCTTGGCGTACTCCTCCAGGTAGATGCCGGCGGCGACGCCGAGCGGCACGGCGGCCAGCGCCGTGACGAACATCACCAGGATGGTGCCGACCCAGGCCGACAGGATGCCGGACTGCGCAGCGCGACGCGAGGCGAACTCGACGAAGAAATCGAGGTTCAGACGATCCAGACCGCGCATCAGCATGTCGCTGACGAGCAGGAAAATGACCAGCAGGCCGACGGCCAGGCAAATGATGCCGAGCGCCTGGAAGATGGTGTCCTTGAGTTTGCCGCGGGCGATCAGCGCGCGGATTTGTTCGGTAGTCATCGGTTGCATGTCAGTAAGCCTCACGATAGCGGCGGCGCAGCCATTGGCCGGCGATGTTGAAGGCCAGCGTAATGAGCAGCAGGGTCAGGCCGGCGGCGAAAATGGTCTGGTAGCCGATCGAGCCATGCGGCAGATCGCCGAGGGCCACCTGGACGATGAACGAGGTGATGGTGGCGGCCGGTTCCATCGGGTTCCACGTCAGGTTCGGCTGCATGCCGGCAGCGACGGCGAGAATCATCGTTTCACCGACCGCCCGCGAAATGCCCAGGATGTAGGAAGCCGCCAGGCCGGACACGGCAGCCGGAACAACGACGTGGATGGCGGTATAGAGCTTGGTGGCGCCCATCGCATAAGAACCTTCGCGCATGCTCATCGGCACGGCGCGCATGGCGTCCTCGGACAGCGAGGCGATGTAGGGGACGATCATGATGCCCATCACGAGGCCGGCGGAAAGCAGCGAAAAGCCCGGCAATTCCGGGAAAACCTTCTGCAGCAGCGGGGTGACGATGAGCAAGGCAAAGTAGCCGAAAACGATGGTCGGGATGCCGCCGAGCAATTCGAGGACAGGTTTGGCGACCTCGCGAACCTTGCCATTGGCGAATTCGGACAGGTAGATGGCGATGATGGTGCCCATCGGGATGGCGACCAGCAAGGCGACGCCCGAGGAAACGAGAGTGCCGGAAATAAGGACCATGATGCCGTAGTGGGCATCGTCGAACAGCGGGGTCCATTGGGTATCGGTCAGGAAGTCGACGATGCTGACTACCTGGAAAAACTGGATAGACTCGGAGACGAGCACGTAAACAATGCCGACCGTGGTCAGCACGGAAACCGCGGCAGCCGCGAAGAGCAGAGCCTCGATGAGACGCTCGCTGAAATGGCGCATGGCATTGTGGGCCAAACGGTCGCTGACTTGGTGCAGGTCGGAAACGTTATTTGCGGACATGGCGTGATTCACTTAAAGAATCCCTTTCGGAAACAAGGCCGACCCCTCGCAGGGTCGGCCTTTCTGGTGGCGGAGGGCAAGCCCTCCGCCACGCGCAGTTTACATCTTTGCTTCGCGCTTCAGGATGTCTTCAACGGTAACGCCGATTTCATTCTTGCCGCCGAACACGGTGCCGATCTTCTTGTCATTGGCATGCTTCAGATTGCCTTCATAGGCAGCCTTCGGCAACGGCACGTACTTGACTTCACGAACCAGCTTGTCGGCGTTCTTCATGTAGAACTCGACGAACTCGCGAACTTCCGGCTTGGCCAGCGACTTGGCCTTGACATAGATGAAGATCGGACGCGACAGCGGGGCGTACGAACCGTTCTCGACGTTGGCAGCCGACGGCTCGACGGCCTTGCCGGTCTTCGGATTGACGATCGGCAGCGCCTTCAGGCGGGCGGTGTTTTCAGCGTAGTAGGCGTAGCCGAAGTAGCCGATGGCGTTGACGTCGCGGGAGACGCCCTGGACCAGCACATTGTCGTCTTCGGAAGCGGTGTAGTCGCCGCGCGAGGACTTGGCCTTGCCGACCATGGCTTCGGTGAAGTACTCGAAGGTACCGGAATCGGCACCGGCGCCGAACAGCTTGACCGGCGCATCAGGCCAGGCCGGGTTGACCTGGTTCCACTTGGTGATCTTGCCCTGGGCAGCCGGCTCCCACAGCGTCTTCATTTCTTCGACGGTAGCCTGCTTGAGGAAGGCGTTCTTCGGGTTGATGACGACGGTCAGCGCATCGTAGGCAACCGGCATTTCGATGTATTCGACGCCAGCTTCCTTGCAGGCGGTCATTTCCTTGGCGGTGATCGGACGGGAAGCGCCGGAGACATCGAGTTCGTCGCGGCAGAATTTCTTGAAGCCGCCACCGGTACCGGAAATACCGACGGTCACCTTGATGGCGTTCTTCTTGGCTTTCTGGAACTCTTCGGCCACCGCTTCGGTGATCGGGTAAACAGTAGAGGAACCGTCGATCTTGATGATTTGAGCCTGGGCAGCCTGGGCGCCGAACAGGGCGACACCGGCCACAGCCATGGCGGAAACGAGCTTGGAATACTTGAACATTAGGTAACTCCTGAATGATGTTGGTGGGCAACGGCATTCAGGTTACCGGCCGATTGTTACAGCCAAATGACAGGCCGTAACAATCGGAAAACTATTGCTTTTGACCTACTTGGCCGGACGCCCGGTCTTGATGCGTTCGACGCGCCCCATCACCGCTTTGAGCTCGGCATCATTGAGCGCCGCCAGGACAGCAATGCCGCCGCGCAGCAGTTCGCTCTTCTTGACGTCGTTACCCAGCCCGCTCAGGCGTTTCTTGAGCACGCCGATCTGGGCGTACTCGGTCTCGGGCATGGCGTAGCTGTCGCGCACCAGCTTCACTTTTTTTGCCTTGGCCGGCTTGGTGGCTTTCGCCACCGCCTGCTTCATGACCTTGGGCTGGTCGTATTTGATCGCCTGTGCCTTGACCAGGGCATCGGCCAGGACTTTCTGGTGCTTGGCCACGGTCTCCTCGACCCTGGTTGGCTTGCGCGCAACCCTGGCCTTGCTTGCCGCAGGGGCCACCGGCGCAGCCTTGACAGCGGGCGCGGCGGGTGCCGGCTCGGCCGGCTTGGCAGTCGGCGCGACGACCGGCTCGGCAACAGCCGCCACCGGTTTTGCCTCGACCTTGGGCGCCGGGCGCGGCACAAGCTTTTTCGGCGGCTTGGTAGCAGCAGCCGGCTTGGCGGCCGGTGCCTTCTTGTTTTTGGCAGCATCGCTCATAAGTTCTCCCTTAAAAAAACAGTATGGCTAGTTTAGCCATTATGAAAGCACGCCAAGGTTAAGCTTTTATGACAAGTCCGGACTAAAGCGACAGGGTAAAATGCGCCGAAGCCAATTCAGGAGCAAGCGCATGACCCAGGACGAACTCAAGCAGGCGGTAGCCCAGGCCGCCGCCGACTACGTGGCGCAGACGGCGCCGGCCGGCAGCATCATCGGCGTCGGCACCGGCTCGACGGCCAATTTTTTCATCGATGCCCTGGCCCCGCTCAAGGACAAATACAAAGGGGCCGTGGCCAGTTCGGAAGCCACCCGCCAGCTCCTGGAAGGCCATGGCATTACGGTCTTTGACCTCAACGACGTCGCCGACATCCCGGTCTATGTCGATGGCGCCGACGAGATCGACGCCGGTCTCAACATGATCAAGGGCGGCGGCGGCGCGCTGACGCGTGAGAAGATCGTCGCCGCCGTGGCCCGTGAATTCGTCTGCATCTGCGACGGCTCGAAGCTCGTCGACACGATGGGCAAGTTCCCGCTGCCGGTCGAAGTCATCCCCATGTCGCGCGCCCACGTCGCCCGCGAACTGACCAAGCTGGGCGGCACCCCGGTGCTGCGCGAGGGGTTCGTCACCGACAACGGCAACCTGATCCTCGACGTCAAAGGTCTGAGCATTACCGATCCCAAGGGCCTCGAAGCGCGGATCAACCAGATCACCGGCGTCGTCACAAACGGCCTGTTCGCCGTCCGCCCGGCCAACCTGTTGCTGCTCGGCACGGCCGACGGTGTGCGCACCCTGCGCTGAGTCATCGGTCTGTCACATCGGCCGACTAGACTTGGCCCGCTTCTGTAGACATCGTTCAAACGAATGGCAGAAAGCAATCTCTCCCTTCAATCCCGGCGGCCCGCCGGGATTTTTTTGTCTGTCGGCGGCGCCGGGCATTGACGCCCGGCCGCCCCATCGCCCAGACTCCGCCGGTTAATTAGAGAAAGCGGACGCCCGGCCATGCCGACCAACAACTGGCACATTTACGATCACTACGGTTACGCCTTCCTTGCCGTCGCCGGCACTTTCGTCGCCGTTGCCGCGGTGCAATGGGCGCTGCACCGGCCGCGCTGGGCCGGCTGGCTGACCTCGCTGCAAGGTGTGGCGCCGCCGTTCATCAACATCATCGGCGTGCTCTTCGGGCTGACCCTGGCCTTTCTCGCCAACGACACGTGGAGCGCCCACGACCGGGCGATGAATGCCGTGTTCAAGGAAGCCGATTCGCTGCGCAGCATTGCCGTGCTCGCCGCCCAACTGCCCGAACCGCTGCGCGGCGAAGTGCGTGGCGCCGTCGGACGCTATGGTCGGGCCAGCGCCGGCGAATGGCCAATGCTGGCGGCGCGCCAGTCGAGCGCCGAAGTCACGGCCCTGGCCGACCAACTGCTCACCCTGCTGGCCAGCCCGCAGATCGCCGCCGTAGCCGGCGACAACGTGCAGGCGCTGATGCTGCGCAAGGCGGTCGAAATCCGCGACGAGCGCGACCTGCGCATCGGCCTCAGCCAGACCCACGTCAATCCGCTCAAATGGCTGGGTATGGCCTTTCTCGGCTTCCTGACCCTGCTCTCGGTCTCCGTCGTCCATGTCGACAAGCCACGGGCGGCGATGGTCGCCGTGATCCTCTTCGCCCTGGCTGCGGCGCCGACGGCAGCCATCGTGCTGATCCAGGGCAATCCCTTCCAGCAGCCGACCTCGGTGACGCCATTGCCGATCGTCGAGGCGGTGGCCGACCGGCGATGAGTCGGGCAAGCGATTTGAATTTTGGGCTTTTTTCCCGGTTGACCGTAGCATCCATGCCATGACTGCCAAGACCACCCCGCTCAACCTCGCCCTGCAGGGCGGCGGCGCCCACGGCGCCTTCACCTGGGGCGTCCTCGATGCCCTGCTTGAAGACGCCGATTTCGATTTCGACGGCGTCAGCGGGACCAGCGCCGGCGCCATGAACGCGTTGTGCCTGGCGCACGGGTTGATGACCGGCGGTCGCGATGGCGCCCGGGAAACGCTGGCCCGTTTCTGGACCAGCGTGGCGGCCAGCTCCCCGTTTGCCCCATCCGGCGAGAGCGGCGCCGGCATGAGCCAGGCGCTCAAGCTCATGCTGCAATGGACCCATCATCTCAGCCCCGAGCAGCTCAACCCTTTCGACCTCAATCCCCTGCGCGACATCCTCGGCGCCCAGTTCGACTTTGCCCGCCTGCGCCGCGCCTCGGCGGTCAAGCTGTTCATCGCGGCGACGCACGCCAACTCGGGCAAGCTGCGCCTGTTCCGCAACCATGAACTGTCGGTCGACACCCTGCTCGCCTCGGCCTGCCTGCCGACCATCCACCGGACCATCGTCATCGACGGCGAGCCATACTGGGACGGCGGCTACAGCGCCAACCCGGCGGTCTTCCCGCTGGCCTGGCAGTGCGCCTCGCCGGACATCCTGCTGGTCCTGCTGACGCCGCTGCGCTACACCGAAACGCCGGTCTCGGCCGAGGACATCCGCCAGCGCCTGCTCGAACTGTCGTTCAATTCGACCTTCCTCCGCGAAATGCGCATGTTCGCCCACCTGCGCGAGGAAGCCGGCGTTTCGTGGCTGTCGAAGTGGCTGCCCGGCGGTCGCCTGGAACGGCGCCTCGGCCAGCTGCGCTTCCACGCCATCACGGCCGACGCCCTGCTCGGCGAACTGCCTCCTGGCAGCAAGCTGGCCGTCAACCTGCCGTTTTTCGAGAGCCTGCGCGACAGCGGCCGCGAACATGCGCAAGCCTGGCTGAACGCCCATCGCAGCCAGGTCGGCAACAGCGCGACGCTCGATCTGGAGCGCCTTTTTTACTGAGACGAGTTAGCGCCGAAGCCCAGCCCCTTTCGGCGGGCATCAGTTCATGTAGCGCGTCGCCAGCAACGCCGGATCGGCGCTGCCGATGCGCCGGCGCTCGACGAAGAAGCTGCCGCCGAGCGGCTCATTGGCGGCGTCCTTGGCTTTTTTCTTGGCCTGCTTTTTGGCCGCCGAGGCAGCCGCCGCCACCTCGCGGTGCGACTCGCAATCGCCCGGCCCGACGCGCACGGCGCCGATGGAAAGGGTCGGCAAGCACTGGAAGCTCAGTTCGCCGCGACGGTTTTCGGCCATGTAGCCGCCGCGCAGGCGTTCCTCGACGCCGAGCATGTTGCCCATGGCCTGGAAGAAGGTGCTGATGATCTGCCAGCAACGCACTTCCCAGTCCTCGCTGCGGAAGACGACGAAAAAGTCGTCGCCGCCGATGTGGCCGACAAAATCCATTTGCTGATCGGTTGCCTCGCACACCAGGCGGGCCAGCATATGGATCACGTCGTCGCCGCGCCGGTAGCCGAAGGCATCGTTGTAGGGCTTGAAATTGTCGATGTCGATGTAGGCCGCGACGAACGGATTCTCGGCGGCCAGCATGCGGTCCACGTGTTCGTTGATCGGCACATTGCCCGGCAGCTGGGTCAGCGGGTTGGCGTAGCGGGCAGCGCTGATCTGCATTTCGGTGATCGTCCCCATGAGGTCGTGGCTGCTGCCGACGCCAATGTATTTTCCCTGGGCGGTGACGATGAAGCCGTCGAACAGATAGTGCTTGGGGGCCAGCGACAGCATCATCGCCAGTTCCTGGATGGTGGCGTGCTCATCGACGACGAGCGGCGCGTGATCCATGAACAGCTCGCAACTCTTGCGCCCGAACAGTTCCTTGCGGAAAGGCCGGGCAAAGCGGTCGATCATGCTGTGCCGGTTGATCATACCGACCGGCTGGCTACCTTGGACGACGGGCAGCACATCGAGATCGGCATCGGCCTCGAAGCGGGCGATGACGGTGACGTTGTTGGCATCGATCGGCACCGGCTCGATCAGCCGCGCCAGACTGCGCGCCGTCGGCAACTTGCCCGGGCCGCCGGTCATCGGCGACAAGGCCAGCGACTGCTGGTCGAGCGCCGCCAGCGTCGACGCGGACAGTTGGCGAATCGGCAGACTTTCCGGCCGGGCAATGAAAAAGCCCTGGCTGCAGGCTATGCCCATGTCGCGCAGGCAGACCAGATCCTCGCTGCGCTCGACCCCTTCGGCAACCAGCGAGGCGTTGCAGATCTCGGCCAGATCCTGCATGGCGCGGACGAAGTGGAACTTGATCCGGTCGTCGGCGATGCCGGTGATGAAATGCTTGTCGATCTTGACGAACTCGGGGCGCAGGTCAGACCACATGCGCAGATTGGCGAAGCCTTCGCCGAGGTCGTCGATGGCGATCTGGAAGCCGCGCCCGCGGTAGTGCTGCAAGGCCTCCAGGATGCCCGGCATGTCGGTGATCTGCTGGTTCTCGGTGAGCTCGATGACGATGCGGTTCGGGGTGATGCCCAGTTCGTTGAGCAAGGCACGGGTATGACCGTTCATCAGGCGTTCGTCGAGCAGGCAGCCCGGCGTCACATTGAGAAACAGGCGACCGGGCAAACGCTGCGCGGCAAAGGCACGCAGGCTGGCCTCGCGGCAGGCGTGCTCGAGATCCTGCGTCAGGTCGTTGCGGGCCGCCACGCTGAACAGCCGATCCGGCCGATGCAGGGGGCTGTCCTCCGGCCCCCGGATCAGCGCCTCGTACCCCAGAATGGCCCGCACGCGAAAATCGAGAATGGGCTGGAAGACCGGGTACAGAAGTCCCTCGGACATGATCCGCGACAACTCCGCGACGTCATCATCGACCAGGACAATCATTATTCTTTTTCCGAGGTAACCATCCATTCAGTTTAGGAAGGCTGTGTTGCAGCGCTGTGACAGCCCCCGGTACGCGGTCATCTTCCCGAAACATGGAGGAGACATGCTGAGCTTCATCTTCGATCCGGAGGCTGCCATGACTGAAACCGCTTTTTGCTACTGCTGCCGCGTTCATCACGACAAGACCCAGATGCGCCTTTTTCCGACCCGCCAGGGTTATCGCTGGCGCTGCCTGCGCAGCATCGAAGCGGCGGCGAGCAGTCGCCGGGAGCGCGACGCCTTCGGCCGGCAACAATCCGAAATCAATCGCGAAGCCGCCCGCCAGGCCGCTGAACTCGGCCGGCAACTGCGCCAGCTCCAGCCACTCTCGCCTTGAACCCGACGATGGGCAAAATTCGCATCGATACGCTGGACACCAGCAGTCCACCGCTCGTCGAAGCAACCGTCACACTGCTCTTCAACGCCTTCGCCGACCCCGAACGCTATGGCGCCGAGAGACTGACCAAGACCCTGCGCGAAGACGACCCGGTGTTTTACCGACGTTTTTTCGTCGCCACGGAGGCCGGCGAAATCATCGCTGTCGGCGGCGTCAAGGCGGCCGACTGGGCCTCCTCCACGCACATCCTCTACCTCTCGGCGGTGACGCCGGAACGCCGCGGCCAAGGCATCGGCCGCGCCCTGATCCAGGCGCGCATCGCGTGGCTGGAAGAAACCTTCAAGTCCGGACGCATCCTGGTTTCCGCCGCCAAGACCAGGCGCTTCCGCGACCTGGGCTTCAGCGAAGTGCGCCACAGCGCCATCGACGGACGACATCTGCTGGTTCGGAAGTTCTAGCCCGATTTCATTTTTGGCCGTTTTTCCCGGTTGACCGTAGCGTTCATCGGCCCGCAACGAAGTCACAAAAAATCCGTCACGCCCCTGCAATATTGGCTGGCGATAGTTGAGCCGTGAGCAGCCAAGCCGGCCAACGGCGCATCGAGGAAAAACCATGGACAAGCAAAACCAAAGCGACATCGCCGCCTTTCCCGACATGTTCGACGGGCTCGAGCAATTCATCGAGGAACAGGCCAGCGGCCTCAAGCGGACCAGTGCCATCCTGGCCGTCACCGCGATGGGCGGCGGCATGCTGCTGTTCTACGCGTTGAGCAAGATCGCCTGAAAACAAAAATCCCGCCGCAGCGGGATTTTTCATGAACGTCCGGTCGCTCAGGCAGCCGGCGGAACGTAACCCTGAATCTTGTCGGCGCCGTCGCCGAAGAAATGCTTCTCGAGCTGTTCGGTCAGGTACTTGCGATGCTTGGCATCGACCAGGTTGAGACGATTCTCGTTGATGAGCATGGTCTGCATCTTGATCCACTGCTGCCAGGCTTCCTTGGAAACATTCTCGAAAATACGCTGACCGAGCGCACCCGGGTAAGGGGGCGTATCGAGGCCTTCAGCCTCGCGGCCGAGCTTGATGCAATTGACGGTACGTGCCATGTAAAACTCCGTGGGGGTTGATGCGGGGAATTATAAAGTCTTGAACAGCACCTTGGAACGCCGCTGATAGTTGTACATGTCGCGCTTGTTGGCCGGCAGGCCATCGACCGAGCCGAGCTTGAAGCCACGCTCGACAAACCAGTGCTCGGTGCGCGTGGTCAGCACGAACAGCCGCTTGATGCCGGCCTTGCGGGCACGCTGCTCGATGCGCAGCATCAATTGCTCGCCGTAGCCCCATTCGCGGTGTTCCTGGCTGACCGCCAGACAGGCCAGTTCGGCCTCCTGCTCGGAATGCTGATAGAGCGCAGCGCAACCGACGATGATGCCGTCGTGGAGCATGATCGAGAAACGGTCGATTTCGCGCTCGAGCAGTTCGCGCGGCCGATGCACGAGGATGCCTTCCTGCTCCATCGGCTCGATCAGCGCGATCAGGGCGGCGATGTCGTCCGGCTTGGCTTCGCGGATATTCTCCAGCGACTCGCGAGTGACCACGGTGCCAACGCCATCGTGGGTGAATAGCTCGCGCAGCAAGGCGCCATCCTGTTCGAAACCGATCAGGTGCACCCGGCCGACGCCGGTCCGGCTGGCCCGCACGGCGCAGGGCAGGTAGCGCTTGATGTCGGCTGACAGCCAGGCGGCGTCGCGCAGCATTTGCGACGCTTCGTCGGCCGTCATGGCGTCGAGCAACTCGCCCCCCTGGTCGGTCACGCCGCGGCTATCGGTCAGGTACACCAGCTTGTCGGCCTTGATGGCGATGGCCACGGCTTCGGCCGCCTCTTCCATCTGCAGGTTGAAAATCTCGCCGGTCGGCGACGGTCCCTCGCAGTTGAGCAACACGATGTTACCGAGACCGAGCTGGGCGTTGATGCCCTCCGCATCGACCTTGCGCACCTTGCCGGCGTACTGCATGTCGATACCATCGAGCACGCCGATCGGCTGGCCGGTGATGAAATTGCCGCCAATGACGCGAATCCGGCTGTTGGCCATCGGCGTATTCGGCAAGCCCTGCGACAGCATGGCCTCGATTTCGAGATAGACGCTGCCCACCGCGTCGAGCACGCAATCGAGGGCTTCGGCGTCGGTCACCCGGTAGCCGCGGTGATAGACCGACTCCAGGTTCTTCTCGCGCAACTCTTCCTCGATCTGCGGTCGCGCCCCATGCACCAGCACCAGCCGGATACCCAGGCTGACCAGCAGATTGACGTCGTAAGCCAGGGTCTTGGCAAACTCGCTGGCCACCGCCTTGCCACCGAAGGCAATGACGAAGGTCTTGCCGCGGAAGGCATTGATGTAGGGCGTGACCGCCCTGAACCAGGAGACGAAGTGCTCGTCGTAAGGGGTATCGCTCATTTGTCAGTATATTTTCCGTCGTCGTCTTTCAGTGCCGCTTCCAGGCGCTCGCACAGGGTTTTCAGGACCTTGACCCGGGCGAAATTCTTGTCGTTGGCCTCAACCAACGTCCAGGGCGCCAACCCGGTTGACGTGCGGTCGACCATGTCGCAGACGGCCGACACGTAATCGTCCCACTTCTCGCGGTTGCGCCAGTCTTCGTCGGTAATCTTGAAGCGCTTGAACTCGGTGTCCTGGCGCTCCTTGAAACGGCGCAACTGCTCGTCGGCGCTGATCTGCAGCCAGAACTTGACGACGATGGCCCCCGAATCGACCATCTGGTGCTCAAAATCGTTGATCTCGGCATAGGCGCGCAGCCAGTCGGCCTCGGTACAAAAGCCCTCGATGCGCTCGACCAATACGCGGCCGTACCACGAGCGGTCGAAAATCGCCGCCCGCCCGGTGCGCGGCAGGTGCCGCCAGAAACGCCATAAATAAGGCTGTGCCCGCTCTTCCTCGGTTGGCGCGGCAATCGGCACGATCTGGTACTGCCGGGCATCCATCGCCGCGCCGATGCGACGGATGGTGCCGCCCTTGCCGGCCGCATCCGAACCTTCGAAAATCAAGACCAGCGAACGCTTGCCGACAAAGCGCGGATCGCGCACCAGCTCGGAAAGACGGGACTGGTACTTGGCCAACTGGCTTTCGTAATCCTTCTTGGCCAGCTTCTGCGTCAGGTCCAGCTCGCTGAGCACGTTTTTCTGGTCGATCGCATGGACAATCGGCGGCGCCACCGGCACCTGCTGACGCCCTTCCTGCTGCAGTCGACGTTTCATGGCATCGAGCACGATGCGGCCGACGGTCAGCGAACGATATTCGTCATCGGTGCCCTCGACGATAATCCACGGCGCATGCGCCGTATTGCTGACGCGCAGCACATGGCCAGCCACTTCCTGGAGCTTGTTGTAAGTCTTCAGACGATCGTAGCTTTCCTTGGTGACGCGCCAGGCGGTATTCGGATTTTTTTCCAGCGCCTTGAGTCGCATCTTCTGGCCATCCTTCGACAGATGGAACCAGAATTTGAGGACCAGCGCCCCTTCATTGACCAGCATGGCCTCGAAGCGGTTGATGTCGTCCAGGCGCTCGTCCATCTCGGAACGGCGCATCTTGCCGGCAATCCGGTCGGTAATCGGCTGCGAATACCACGAGCCGGCAAAGATGCCGACCTTGCCCTTGGGCGGCAAGGCGCGCCAATAGCGCCACATGGTGGGGCGAGCCCGCTCCTCGTCGGAAGGCGCCGAGAAGGCCAGCGTCGAAATATGCCGCGGGTCCATCCAGGAATAAAGCAGGTTGATCGTTTCCCCCTTGCCGCTGCCATCGATGCCGCTGATCAGGATGACGACCGGAAACTCCTTTTTCTCCAGCATGTCGTACTGTGCATCGAGCAAGGCGGCGCGCAGCAGCGGCACTTCCTTCTTGAAGGTTTCCTTGTCGATCTTGTGGCCGAGTTCCGCTGATTCAAACATTGCCTACCCCCTTAAATCACCCCAAAGCATCTGCATCGCAGCCAGCGCAGCCAGGCCCGCCGTTTCCGTGCGCAGGATGCGCGGCCCCATGCGCACCCCCTGAAAACCGGCCGACTGCGCGGCGATCATCTCCTGCGGATCAAGCCCCCCTTCAGCCCCGATCAGCAGTTGCACCTCTTGGGCCGGCGGAATGGCGGCCAGGGTCTGTTCGGCATCCGGCGCCAGCATCAGGCGCATGACGCCCGGCGCCGGCCTGGCCAGCCAGTTCTCCAGCTTTTCGAGGGGCGCCACCACGGGCACCTGGTTACGGCCGCATTGCTCGCAGGCCGAGGCCACCACCCCCTGCCAGTGCGCCACCCGCTTGCCGGCCCGCTCGCCGGCCAGGCGCAACACGCTGCGCCGGCTCTCGACCGGGACGATGTGGCGGACACCGAGCTCGACGGCTTTCTGGATGGTGAAATCCATCTTGTCGCCGGCCTGCAAGGCCTGAACCAAGGTAATTGCCAGCGGCGACTCGCGCTCGACTTCTTTCCAGGCGCCGAGCACAGCCATCACCCGGTCGCGCTCGATGCGTTCGATGTGCGCCGGATACTCGCCACCACGACCATCGAAAAGAACCATCGGTGCCCCGGGCGGCAGGCGCAATACGCGTACCGCATGGCGCGCCACGGGTTCTGGAAGTTCGACATGAGCCCCCGGAGAGAGGGCTTCTCGGCAGTAAAAACGAGGCAAATTCATCGGTGCTATTATGGGCGAAATGCGTTTTGGAGTGGAGAAACATGGTCGCCTTGAACCCACCCGTCTGTGATTTTGGCCTTCCGGCCGTCGATTTCGATCTACCGGGCGTCGATGGCAGACGCCATACACTCGCCAGTTGCCGCGGCCCGAACGGGCTGCTCGTGATGTTCATCTGCAACCACTGCCCCTACGTCAAGGCGATCATCGACCGCCTGATCCGCGATTGCCGCGACCTTGCCGGGGAAGGCATAGGCTGCGTCGCAATCATGAGCAACGATGTCACGGTCTACCCGGAAGACTCGCCAAAATCGATGGCTCGCTGGGCCACCGAACTGGCCTTTCCATTCCCCTATCTCTACGACGAAACCCAGGCCGTCGCCCGGGCCTACGGCGCTGTGTGCACCCCGGACTTCTTCGGCTACAACGCCAAGCTCGAACTGCAATACCGCGGCCGTCTCGACGCCTCCCGCAAAAACCCGGCGCCCGCCGAGGCGCGGCGCGAACTTCATGAAGCGATGCGGGAAATTGCCCGTAGCGGCCATGGCCCGCAAGAGCAGATGGCATCCATTGGCTGCTCAATAAAATGGCAGATATAGCAAATATTTATTGAAATGAAAAAACCACCTGCATCAATGGCCATACCTTGAAGCCTGGGCTATGATTCGCAATCGTTTTTTTGTCTGCCACCCTCGTTGAATACATCGGACGCCTCCTCGCAACCCGCCGTCGCCATGCGACGCCAGCTAGCCTACCTGCAGTCTGTCGTATCCCGCATGCCGCAAGGTATCAGCGTATTCGACGAGAACCTGCACCTGCGCGTCTGGAACCAAGGATTCATCGAGGCCCTCGCCCTGCCGCCGGACACCGTTCGCGACGGCATTCATTTCTCCGACATAATCCGTATCCCGGTCAGACGAGGTGATTACGGGCAGGGCGATTGTGAAGATCTGGTCAACCGCATTACCGCGCGGATCGGCAAATTCGAGGCCCAGCATTTCCAAGAAACCCGCCCCAACGGGTGCTCCTACCTGATCCAGAACGAACCCCTGCTCATGGACGGGCAGGCGGCCGGGTTCATCACCACCTACACCGACATTTCGGAGCAGCGCGCCAGCGCCGAACGCGAACAACTGGCGCAAAAAGTCTACACCCACACGCCGGCCGGCATCATCTTCACCGACGAAGCACACCGCATCCTGTCGATCAATCCGGCAACAACCCAGATGACCGGCTACGAATCGTTCGAGCTGGTCGGACAGGCCGTCTGCGGGCTGATTACCCTGGACGAAGGACAAACTCAGGAGGCCTTCGATCGTGATCTCGTCCTGAACGCGTCGTGGCAGGGCGAACTCGAAGTCACCCGCAAAAATGGCGACAGTTTTCCCGCCGGAACCCGGGTCAACCGTGTCGATGACCCGCAAAGCGGCTTGCCGGCCCACTATGTCTGGATCCTGGCCGACATCACGGAACGCAGGCAGTCCGAGGAGCGGATGCGCCACATCGCCCAGCACGATGCGCTGACCGGCCTGCCCAACCGCATGGCACTGCTCACGCGCCTCGCCCAGTTGCTGCCCGAGGCCCGCCGCCATGGCTGGAAGATCGCCATGATGTTTCTCGACCTCGACCGTTTCAAGATCATCAATGACACCCTCGGTCACCAGATCGGCGACGAATTGTTGCGTGAAGTGGCCTGCCGTCTGTCCGCTGTCGTCCGCGAAACCGATTTCGTGGCCCGTCTGGGCGGCGACGAATTCGTCATCATCCTGCCCGGCATCGCTTCTGCCGCCGACGCCGCCATCGTTGCCGGCAAAGCCATCGGCGCGCTATCGTCGGCCATAGAGGCCAACGGCCACGAGCTGCATACCAGCCCATCGATCGGTATCAGCATCTTTCCCGACGACGGTCCGGATGGCGACACCATCCTGAAAAATGCCGATACGGCGATGTACCACGCCAAGGCTGCCGGCCGAAACAACTTCCAGTTTTTCGCCACCGAGATGAACCTGATCACCTCGGAGCGCCTGAACATCGAGCACAAGTTACGCCACGCCATCGCCCGCAACGAACTCGAACTCTGCTTCCAGCCCCAGTTTGTCGCCGGCGACCGGTGCCCGACCGGCGTCGAAGCCCTGATCCGCTGGCACCACCCGACCGAAGGCATGATCTCGCCCGACCGCTTCATCCCGGTTGCGGAAGAAACCGGAATCATCATCGAAATCGGTGAGTGGGTACTCGCTACCGCCTGCCGGGAGATGAAACGCTGGATCGATGCCGGACTCAAGCCCATGCGGATTGCCGTCAACGTCTCGGCACGCCAGTTGCGCCGCCGCGATTTCTGCGAAACCGTCGCCAACGCGCTGACCTTGTCCGGCCTGCCGGCGGAGTTGCTCGAACTCGAAATCACCGAGAGTTCGGTAATGGAAAATCCACAGGAAGCCGTCCACATTCTTGGGCGTCTCGGCGGCATGGGCGTCACCCTGGCCATCGACGACTTCGGCACCGGTTACTCCTCACTGGCCTATCTCAAGCTGTTCCCGATCGATCACCTGAAAATCGACCGTTCTTTCGTCGCCGACATCGAGACTGACCTCAACGACCGGGCAATCGCCTTCGGCACCATCGCGCTGGCCCATTCGCTCGGACTGAAGGTCATCGCCGAGGGCGTCGAAACCGAAGATCAGCTTGAACTCCTGCGCACCAACGGTTGCGACGAAGTACAGGGGTACCTGCTGAGCAAGCCGCTATACAGCGCAGCTGCTTTCAGCTTCCTGCACGCCAGGAGCCCGGCAGAGTAAAATCGCGCTTTTGTCATTGAAGCAGGGGTTCTCATGGCACAGCGCACGCTGGCACGCTATCTCACCGAAGAGCAACGCAGCAAGGGCGTCATCACCGGCGACCTCAAGTTCCTGATCGAAATCGTTTCACGTGCCTGCCAGGCCATTTCCATCGCCATCGGCAAGGGCGGGCTGGGCGGCGTCCTCGGCGAAGCCGGCAGCGACAACGTGCAGGGCGAAGCGCAGAAGAAGCTCGACGTGCT
>Ga0209211_10001631_pt1 | contig 41759 bp, 31 predicted proteins | sample RifGroA2_FD_183992 | JGI IMG/M metagenome (GOLD analysis project Ga0209211, IMG submission 183992) | Groundwater microbial communities from Rifle, Colorado, USA - Groundwater A2 (SPAdes) (version 2) | ecosystem: Environmental > Aquatic > Deep subsurface > Groundwater | place: Rifle, Colorado...
GTCATTTGTTTTGAAGTTATTTGTGGTGTCATTTACCCTAATAGTATAATTAATTACATTGCCTCTTATTAAAGCGACTTCAGATTTATTTGAGCATTGTCCAGAAGTTCCTGAAAGCGATATGTTAATTATATGCAAAGCAGCTGGTCCAGACTGGTTGATTATTATCTGGCAGAAGCTTAGGCCAACCTCATCTGTCACATTTGCTGTTATGTTAATTACATCATTAACTGTTATGTTTGATAAGGATTTGTTTAATGATGCGTTTACTATTGGCAATATATTATCAACAACAGTAATAACAGTATCATTAGTTTTCCAGTTATTAGAAGTATCATTAGCCCTTATGGTATAATTAATTACATTACCCCCTATAACATTAACTTCAGACTTGTTTGAGCATTGAGCTGTTGTTGCTCCATTTAAGGATATGTTAATATAAGTCAATGCAGTTGGGCCAGATTGGTTGATTATTATCTGGCAGAAGCTTAAGCCAACTTCATCTGTTATATTAGCAGTTATGTTAATAACATCTCCATAATATATTGTTGTTAATGACTTGTTTAATGTAGTGTTTACAACAGGCAATATATTATCCACAACAGTTATTATTGTGTCATTCGTCTTCCAATTATTGCTTGTGTCATTTACTCTTATGGTGTAATTGATTACATTACCGCCATAAAGAGCAACTGGGGATGAATTAGAACATTGTCCAGAAGTTCCTGAAAGCGAGATGTTAATTATGTTTAATGCTGTTGGACCAGACTGGTTGATTATTATCTGGCAGAAGCTCAATCCTACTTCATCTGTTATATTAGCAGTTATGTTAATAACATCTCCATAATATATTGTTGTTAATGATTTGTTTAAGGAAGTGTTTACAACAGGAATTATATTATCAACAACAGTAATTATAGTGTCATTAGTCCTCCAGTTATTGCTGGTATCATTTACTCTTATCGTATAATTGATTACATTACCGCCATAAAGAGTAACTGGGGACGAGTTTGAGCATTGTCCAGAAGTTCCTGAAAGTGAAATGTTAATTATTTCCAATGCAGTTGGGCCAGACTGGTTGATTATTATCTGGCAGAAGCTTAGGCCAACCTCATCTGTCACATTTGCTGTTATGTTAATTACATCTCCAAATACAATATTTGCTATTGATTTGTTTAAGGTTGTGTTTACTATTGGCAGTGTTAAATCTGCAACAACCAGATTAATAGTGTTGTTTCCATAAATACCGTCAAATGTCACATTTACTTTTATCGGGTAAGTTCCTAATCCTGCTGGGGAGTTGAAGGTGTAGTTGTAGTCTCCTCTTAAGTCAGTTGCTAAAGTTGTATAATTAATTGTAACATTGTATAAAACAGGAGTATAATTAATGTCTTCTGTATTTAATACTGCTTTATACTGGAAGTATCTATTTATTGGAGTTATTGAAGTGTTTAATTTTATTCCAGAAGCATTTGTTAAAACTTCTGAGAAGCTTTCTCCTGCACAAGCGCTATCATCGCAGCTTCTTACTGATAAGTTTAAGCTTAAAGCTCCTCGTTTGTATAAATTAAGAACTTCTTGTGCTGATAGGCTTCTGTTCCAGATTGCGACTTCGTCAATAGCACCATTGAAAGCTTCGGCATTATTTCCTTCTGTTCTGCCAATCTCAACGTTAACCGCTCCCATTGTGATAGTCCCAGTTTGGGCGACACCGCTTCCTTGTTCCACCCCATTAAAATAAAGACGAATTCTACTGCCGTCATAAGTCATCGCAAGGTGCTGCCAAGTATTCAGCTGGTATTTTGTTCCCGTATCATAAATAGTTTGGTAGCCATCGCTTGTCCACAATGCTGCTTGTGGATATTGAGAAGCACGCAGATACAAGGAATAACTGCGAATAATGAGATTATCTTTTGACACTACACCCTGTCCTTCGATTGATGTGGGATTCACCCATGCTTCAACCGTAAGCGCAGCAATGGAATTCAGGCTCGCACTATCTCCCGCATCCACATAATCATCCGTGCCGTCGAACTGCATAGCACCGCCACCGAACTTATAATTTGTTTTATTAATTGTTGCTCCACCCAAAAATGTTCCATTATTCCTTGCGCTTCCTGCTCTTTCGCCGTTAACATCAACGCTAAAGTCCACGCTGTAGTTATCTCCAGCTGCGGTTTTTTCTGTTGCTTCGCCAAATGCACTTTCATTATTAAAGTGCATTAACAAAACTAAGCCAGAAGTATTTACATAAGGCTGCGCAGAATTATTCCAATCACCAACAGCCCTTCCAATCTCTGTTTGGTATGGGGCTTCTTGTGTCCAGGAGATAGATGTAAAGTTTCTATAGACTGGCCCCACATCAATAACAGCAGAAGTAAAGTTTCCAGTCTGATTTGGATATTGGTTGCTGCCATTAACTTTCAATGTTATATTATTAGCATTAATTGTTACATTTATTGCAGTTCCAGAATTAAAGTTAGTTGCGTTTTCTATTATTGAGTTATTTGCATTAGCTTTTGTTCCGTTAATGAATAAGTTAATTCCAGTATTAGAAACATTAGTCCCATTGCTTAAGTTAATATGCCCGTAAACATAAACCGGGTCTTGGGAATTAACATTTACAATAGTATCATTTAGATTAATGGTTAAGTTTGCTATATGCACAACACTTATTATTGTATCATTTGTTTTGAAGTTATTTGCTGAGTCATTAACCCTGGCAGTAAAGTTGATTACTGCAAATTCATCTGTAATTGTAATGTTCTGGCTGAATTGAGCAGATGTTCCGGATAAGGTAAAGTTAAAGTACCTTACAATGCCAGTATCATTTACAATTATCTGCCCTAAGCTTAAGCCTACATTGTCTGTTGCGTTTGCTGTTAAATTAATAACATCATTAATTTTTATTCCTGTTAGGGATTTGTTTAAGGTTGTGTTTACTATTGGAGATGTTGTGTCAATGGTAAAGTTGACTGTAATGTTGTCATGATGGCTAACACCATCAGTTATGCTTACATTTAAGATGTAATAGCCGTCTGAAGCATTAAATGTTGTATTTGTAGTTGTTGAGCTGTTAATTCTTCCGTTTATGTAATAGTTAATTGTTGTTATGTCATTATCTGGATCTTTTGCAAATGTAACGTTTAGGTCTAATGGCTGCAAGCTAGTATATTTGTTATTTTCTGGGAATACTATGCTTAATCCAGATGGCGGAGTATTAGCTACTGTTATTATTGTGTCGTTGGTTTTGAAATTGTTAAAAGTATCATTAACAATGGCTGTGAAGTTAATTACATTGCCTCTTGTTACGTTTATGGTTATGTTTTGAGAGAATTGCGCAGTGTTTGCGTCATTTAAAGAGAAGTTGAAGTATTGTTTGTATCCAGATATGTTTACTATTATCTGCCCGAAGCTTAAACCTATGCTGCTTGTTGCGTTTGCTGATAGGTTTATTACATCATTAACAACTATATTTGTTATTGATTTGTTTAAGGTAGCGTTTACTATAGGTGGAAGATATGAGTGTATATGATAGGTCAGATTCATGCCATTGGTAACATTGGTTAGGTTTTGTGATGAGTTTATATAAAAGAAAAACTGATAAGAGTCTGAGGCACAAGTAGCAGCAGTGCATGCATATGCATGAACAAGGGTAGCAAATTGGTCTGTATTTTTTACGGTGTAAGAACAGTTCTTCGTAACAGCAGAAGATGATACGGTAGTGCAGTATGTATTAGCTGCGCTAGGATTGGAGTTATTTACCTGGCCAAATATAATATAGAAGTCCTCTCCTAAATCTGAAATATTTCCAAATAAAGTCACATTTTCACCTACATCCACACGGCTGTCAGAATAGCTTGAGTTTGACCAGCTGATGTTTATTTTTGGCGGAGTACCTGCAGTGGCAATTTGATAAGTTAAATTCATGCCACTTGTAACATTGTTCAGGTTTTGTGTTAAGTCTACATAAAAGAAAAACTGATAAGAGTCTAAGCTGCAAGTAACATTAGTGCATGCATAAGCATGAACAAGGGTAGCAAATTGGTCTGTATTTCTTACAGTATAAGTACAATTCTTCGTAACAGCAGAAGATGATACGGTAGTGCAGTATGTATTAGCTGCGCTAGGATTGGAGTTATTTACCTGGCTAAATCTAATATAAAATTCATCACCCAAATCTGAAATATTCCCATATAAAGTCACATTTTCACCTACATCCACACGGCTGTCAGAATAGCTTGAGTTTGACCAGCTGATGTTTATTTTTGGCGGAGTACCTGTAACGCCAATGGTGTAAGTCAGATTCATGCCGTTATTGATAACACCAGAAGTGTTTGTATAAGGACTAGCCCAATTATGCGCAGTTGCATTTTGAGAGCCAAAGCTGAATAACTGGTTATGAACTCCTGTTGTGATGACCTTGACAGTCCAATAGCCTGTTCCAGAGCAATTATAGTTTTCAACATAAAGTGATGTAATGTTTATGCTTTGATTTAAGGTTTCATTTAATCTTATTTTTTCATTATTACTATTAATTAGATAAACATTATCGTTATTGATATTGTCGTAGTAATTGAATAAAATGTTATTGTCGCATTTTAGCTCTAATGCTGTCAAGTCATTTGTTGTTGTAGGATTATCATCATATAATTCCGAGTAAGTAGTTCCATCATAAGCTGTTATTGTTAGGTTTCCAGTTCCTGTTGTGTTAAACCTGACTGTCCAGTTTCCGTATACTGTAGGGTAGCTTTGGACATTTAATATTGTAATTGAGAGCTCATAAGTCTGGTTGCTTAATGAAGGAACATTCCATTCAATGTAGTCAACTAAACTATTATTGTTGGTATCAAATTTATCAATAGCAACTTCTATTCTGCTGTCATTTACCAGCCAGTATAGTTTTACTGCTTCTGGATTAACTTCTATTGGCAAGGATGTATGAGCTAAAATATCTTCATAATGCACCTCAGAGCTGATTATTATCTGTTTTTTATAATCGCTAATTTCAATTTCCTCTGATGTTGGAGCTGGAGTATAATATTCCAGCTCTGCCTCTTGAACTAAATCTTCAATTATAACTTCTGTAGAATTTTCTGGAACTATAGTCTCATTTGCTATGGCAAATGTTTCATTGTCTTTTTTGAACTTGTCTTTTTCTTTCTCTAGATCTTTAATTTTGTCTTCCAGCTCTTTTATTTTTTCCTTGTCCTTTTCCTTGTTTTTCTCTTTCTCTGCTTGTTCTATTTCCTTGTCTATTTCATATTCTTTTAATTGCTTAATTTCTCCCTTATCTTTAATCTTAATTTTATTTTCTGGAATTTCTTCTATAATGTTTTCTTGTACTTTCCTTACTGTTATGTTTGCTGCAAATGAGGTTATATTAACAGAAAAGTTGCTTTTTGGTTCGTCTAATTTGACTTCCTTTAGCCATTTAACCGGATTGTTTATTACGACTCTGCTCTTGTTTATTATTTCTTTTTCTTCTTTGGTTATGCTAATGCTGAAAACATTTGAAACTGCTGTTTCATAAGAATCATTTGCAGTAAAGAATAGATAAACAGCTCCTTCAAAGCCTTCTTTAGGGACAATAGTTGCTATATTGCTTTCAATAATTACATTTACATTTTCTGCTTGGTAATAATTGAATGATAATACATCCGAATCTATGTCTTTGAAGTACTCGCTTAAGTCAATTGTCAGGTTATTTCCAGCCAATATTGAGTTTGAGATGTTTTTTACCAAGACAGGAGGATTGTTTTGTCCTTTGCCTTCAATAATATAGTTAATTTTATCGAGCTTCAATTCGGAGTTGTCTATTTCTATTATCAGCCTGTAACTTGTTTTGTTTAATAATAAGCTGCATGTTTCAACGCAGATACCCTTAAAGCTTGTAAATTCTGACTGGAACTTTACAGGCAATTCTTTCCAGCTGCTGTAGTAGATTTCAGAGTATGGGATTTCCGCAGTTAGGTTATAGTCTACGTATATTACTTGACTGCTAACCAAGTTGTTAAATGAAACATCATACAAGCCATATGTTAATAGCAATGGCTCATTCCATTGCTGTTTTGATGGCAATAAATCAACAAATGCGCAGCAGCTTTCGCTTCCATAGCATATTGTTGTAATTGCTTCATCTTCTACTGACTCAATATTCCATCTTGTGCATAGTTTGCTTTCATCAACATTCCAGCTGAATAATGAGTTTTCAATAGTAAGATCTACTACACCAGAAGTGTATTCTATGCCGTCGTTATTAGCATCATAAAATTCGTTATTTCCATATTCTAAGTTTTGTGTTATTGTTTTGTTGATTGTTTCTTCTATTGTTTCGTTTATTTCTATAGTTTCATTAATTATTGTTTGATTTATTTCAATTGTTTCATTGACTTCAATGGTTTCGTTTTCTATTATTGTTTCATTGATAACTTCTGTTGTTTCGTTTATTGCTGTGTTATCATTTTCGTCTTTTGTCTTGTTTTTGTCTTTATCTTTAGTTTCATTAGAAACAACTAAGCCAGTAATGCCTGTAATTCCAGTTTCACCTGATTCTGAATCAAATACTAAATACCTATTTTCTTCATCCTCTAAATAGACCTTAACAGTTCCCTCTGTTTTGTAGCTGCCGCTTATTTTCAAAGAATTAAGTATTCCTTGCTGTTCTGGAACCCAGATGTATTCTGAGCTTTCTCCAAAGTTTAGGTTGATGGCATCTGAATAGTTAAATTGTTTTTCAACAGCTACAAATCCTGTCATTGCGGGCTTTAACAAGAAGAAGCCAAGCAGTAAGATTAACAATATGGCTCCTATTGCAATGATAAGCCCTTTATGGTCTGGTTTAGGATTATTCTGCTCCCTATTCAAATTCTTAATTCCTATTCCAATTGTTTTGTTTAGTTTGCTATCTATCATTTTCTGAAAATAATTTAACTTTAATGTATGCAGAAACGGAAATTCCTAGTTTTGAGGCTGCTTCCTCTATGCGCTTTTTCTCTTCATCAGTAAGGTAAACATGAACCATCAACCTTCCTTTTCCGGGTATAGCTTTAGCTGTCATTTTTCTGAAAATAATTTAACTTTAATGTATGCAGAAACGGAAATTCCTAGTTTTGAGGCTGCTTCCTCTATGCGCTTTTTCTCTTCATCAGTAAGGTAAACATGAACCATTCCTCTTTTTTCCTTAGGTTTATGGAGCATAGTAGTTTAAGTATAAGTAAATGTAATACTGTTACAATACTTTTTAGGTATTTTTTAAATACTTTTTAGGTATTTTAGTATATACTTTACAATACTTTTTAGGTATTTTTTAAATACTTTTTAGGTATTTTAGTATATACTTTACAATACTTTTATAATACTACTATTTAAAGATTTGGGTGTTTTTAAATACTAGAAGTTATTTTATGCAGAATTAAAAGAAGAAAATCTTAATGTGTCAAAAACCACTAGTCAAAAACTAATGGCATATTGCTTAACGCAACACTTTGTAGTGGTTTTTGAGCATGCTCCGAAATATACCATATTGCTGAGGGTTGCATGACTTCGTCCATCAGTCACAGACTGATGGTATATTTCTGACATATAAATAAAAATAGGTTATTTAATCTGTTTTTTAACTTCCAATTTCCAAATTCAATACGCCATAGACTTTCAATACTTTTTTATCATTCATATCTATTACTGCTATCAGCCCTCTTTTGTTCTCAGTGTTTAAGGCTCTTATTTTATAAAGCTCATCGCTCTCAGGCAAATCCTCGTATAATGCCTTATAAGGGCCCAGCTGCTCGATTTCAATTGTTCTTTTATCCAGCTTTTCTATGTTAAGATTGAATTTGTCGCTGTCTATGTTTTTAAGAATGTTTTGAGCCTCGCTATTTTTCTTTAAAATTTCAGTAAAATCCTGAGCTGAGTATTTTTTTTGCTTGTTTATGTTGATTGATATGGCTATTAAAAATAAAAGAATTAAGGCTATTCCAATAATTACTTTTATATTTAGCTTCTTATTCGGCTTCTTAATTGATTTAGTCAATTTCTTTTTTTTCTTCATGGTATTCAAATAGCTCATCGCTTAGCTCGTCAAATGATACATCTTCATAAATATATTCTTCAGTTAAGTATTCCTTTCCATCTGCTTCCTGATACAGCCTTAATTTCCATATAGTATAATCATCCTTATTAACCCACACCTCAACAGAGCTCCACAGGAAATTATTTACCCTGTCTTTTGCCTCTGTCCCTTTTATTATATAATGATTGTTTTCTTCACCTTCTATTTTAAAGTTCAGAGCATACAAATCAAGTATATTATAAACCCATTGGATGTAATCCTTGTAATTAAAATCTTTGTTTGATATTTCCGGTTTTGCCAGCTCTCCAAGATAATAAATTATTTTATTATTTTTTATTTTTGCATCTTTTCTATTTGCTTTTATAATATTTCCTTTTATGGTTATCCAAGGATATTGACGCATTTTTTCTATTTGTGATTCATTGAAATAGTCAATTCTGGTAAATAAAAACATTTTTGGATTATTGTTATTATATTGAATTTGTGTAATATCTTTATCACTTTCTGGGATTATAGCTTTATCTTCAAAGTTTATTGTATCATCAACCTTAAATTTTCTAATCTCTGCATTGCCTTTATTTGAATTTCCATAAGTATCAATAGCGTAAATTCTCCAATAATATTCATTCCCGTCCGCTAACTCTGGCAAATTATCAGAAGAAAATTCCTTATTTTTGTCAATTTGCAAGGTATAACTATAAATTTCGGCATCTATTCTGATCATATCAAAATTAAATTCTGGCTCTTTATTTACTTTGAACATATCAAAATTAAATTCTGGCTCTTTATTTGTAATTGCATCATCTTCAGGCAGATAAAGCTCAACTTTATCAGGAGCCTCATTATCTACCTTATAGTTCCATATTGTCTTGCCATCGCTAACCTCTACGTGATTATCTTCCACTATTTTATATTTATATCCTTTAAAATAAAGGTCTTCTATAGCAGTTATTATAAAACCCTGCTGCTTGGTTATCCTTACAGCTTTAAAACTCTGCATGTCTTTGTACTTTTCATTTACTTTTTTAACTATCTCAAAAGCATCTTTATTATCCATATTATTTGAAGCACATCCAATAATTCCAATAATTAAAACCAGCAACAGCGGTAATACTAATTTTTTCATTTGATTTTACCTTAACATACCACAAACCCCTTTTTATTTGATAAATAACTTAAAAATCAAGCAGTAAAGCCGAGTGAATATGATTCTAATAAGCCTTCGTCTAATACTGTGGCTATTACAGTAGTGCAAGCAACATCAATTGAGGCACCAGTACAAGATGATGTTGAGCCAGGTGAATTAATGTAAGGCGCGTATCCATTAGAGTTCAGCACATTACCTGCTTGGCTAGGACAACTTGTAGTGCTTCCGGCACAATTGGTGCAGAAATTCCAAGCAGCATCTGTAGTGCAAGAGCCATAATAATTACCTCCAACTACAACCTCGTCAAAGGTTATATTGAAAAAATAATTACCTGCTGTAATTAAATCAATAGGGCCAACTGTTATTAAATCACCTGCTGTGTATGTGCGGGCAGCAGTTCTTTTCTCACTATATTCCTGTATGTAAGTTGAGTTATAAATAGTTATATTAAATGGGCTGTTGGAATTCTGGACAAACTGCATTTGGGTTCTAGCGCCACTTGTCGGAGCAGTTGTAAAATTAACAATTGTTAAAGTTACATAAGTCATTGCTGCCATTGCATTCATTACCATGCTTACTGCAATAGCAATAATAATTAAAAACAATAAATATTTTTTGAGCATTTGAAAGACCTTTTTTATTTATTACTTATCTTAGCGTATATATTTAAATATTTCGGTTAATTACTTTAGAATTATGCTTAGCTCTGCTAAAAAATTCCATAAATTAGACATTTTGATTATTTTACTTGCTATAAGCTTTATATTCTTAACAAGGGTGCAATCAATAGATAAGGTTATTTATGAAGATAAAGTAATCTTTACTGATTATGATTCTTACTATCATGCAAGGTTAATTCAAAACACTGCGCATAATTTTCCACACAGAATATGGTTTGATCCATATAGCTTATATCCTTTTGGGCAGCCGGTTGTTTTTGGCCCATTATATGACATCATGGCTGCTTTTGCTGCAATAGTAATTGGCTTAGGCAGCCCTTCTGTTCGCTTAATAGAAATAACAGCAGCCATATTTCCCATGCTGTTTGCAATGCTTTCTGTTCCATTGGTTTATTTTATCTCAAGAATAGCATTTAGCAGGTTATCTGCTATTGTCTCAGTAATTGTTTTTTCTGCAATGAATTGGGAATTCTTATCCAGGTCAATGTTTGGCAATGCTGACCATCACATGGCAGAGCTTTTTTTCTCTTTATTGTTTGTCTTATTTTTTATTCTGGCTTTAAAGAGAAGGAAAATTATTTATTCATTGCTTGCCGGGTTAACACTCAGCTCTTATTTTCTTGTTTGGTATGGGGCTGTAATTTTCTGCTTGATAATTTCCATATTTTTAATTACGGTTTACTTCAAGAATAAAAAGCATTATGTAAACAAGTTTTTTTATTTAAAAAATATTGCCGTAATTATGATTTTTCCTTTAATCTTTTATTTATTATTTGCTACTGGTTACAGCCTATATACAATTAAAAAAGAGTATTATTTGTTAAGTTTTATTATACCTATTTTAATAGCATTGTTTGTAGACCAAGTAAGAGTTGATTATAAAAAAGATTGTAAAAAAATTTTGATTGGCGGTTTAGGAATTCTAATTTTTTTATCAGTTATTTTCAGATTTAATGTAATAAATATAATTTATTCATTAAAACGTTCATTAATCTCTAATGAGACTGTTAGTGAGATGTACTCTATTTTTAGCTTAAATAATTTTTCATGGCACTTTTATTTGCTATTGTCAATTTCTATTATATCCCTTTTGTTATTACTTTATAACTCTAGTAAAAATAGTATTTATTCATTTATTGGCATATGGAGCAGCATAATGCTATTATTATCCATAATGCAAATAAGATTTACCTATTACCTTCCTGCTAATATTGCCCTTTTAATGGGGTATGGCGCAACAAGGTTTAAAATTAAAAAATGGCTATTTGCTTACATTACAATTATTGTGCTTATTTTAATACCCACAGCTATAGTTACATATAATAATGCAAAGAGCTTTAATCCTGATTTAAAAGAGATTTATACTGCATTAGAATGGATGAGAAACAATACTTCTGAGCCCGGCTTGGACTATTATGCTTATCACAAAAAAGCTGAAATAATTAAGGATTATGTGGTTTACAATAATTCTTTAGTTTGCAAAGAAGAAAAGGAAATCTGTCTTAAAGAATTTTGTTCATCCTACCGGGCTTATCAATTGATTAATTATAACAAAAAAATAAAAAACAAAAGCTGTAAATTGTTTATAGGTTATCCTTTTCATAGGTATTATAACTATCCTGAATCTGCTTACAGCATTATGAATGCTTATCCTTACGGGCATTTGGTAACTTACATTGCAAGAAGAATTCCAATAACAAATGGATTTTTGTTCTACGGGGGCTTAAATCCTTCTGAAAAATTTTTCATAACCCAAAAAGAAAACGAGGCTAAAGAGATTCTAAATAGCTTTAACGCTAAATATATCCTCATAGATTACTATAGTATAAATGCTATACAATACATGGCTGCTAGAATAGACGATAAAAGCAATTATCTTAGAGAAATAGAATCAGCAAATAATAAGAAACAAAATATTTACATGCCAAGCTATTATAAAGCAATTTCAACAAGACTATACTTGTACAATGGAAGAGAGTATACACCAAAAGAATCCTATGTTTTAATTAATAATGGGATTAGAAAATTTAATAGCTATAAGTCTGCATCAGATTATGTGAAGAAACATGATGGTACAGCTATAGTAGGAATTAACCCATATGAAAGCCCTATTCCACTGGAAAAAGTAGATAATTATCAATTAGTTTATGAATCTAATGGGACTATTGCAAAGAATAGCTTTGGAGATGTTAAAAAGGTTAAGATATTTGGGTATGAGAAATGAAGATTGAAAAATTGGAAACTATTAAATCAAAAAATCCGACCGCCACCAGTCAATAGACTGGTGGTATGCTCGCCCGTGAGATGCGAGTGAGCTCGTTGCGAACTCACTCACAATTCACGGCTCGGGTCGGATTTTTGTTCTCATTTTCCACCGAAGGTTATTCAAATGGAAGCCACCAGTGAAACACACCCGAAATGCTCCGCATTTCTGAGCATTCAAGCAAAGCTTGAATACACTGGTGGAAAATGAGATTTTAGAGCTTGCAGACAAAATAGAAAAATGAATATGGGGAGATCAAAATAGGCAAGAGTAGAATATATCTGGCCCTATTATTTCTGCTTTTATTAAACATATCGCTGAAGATTATTATTTTGCTTAATTCTATTCAGTTAAGTGACCCGAGATTAGATGACTGCGACATAGTAAATTTTGCTAAAGATATCATGCTTAACAAAAATAAGCTACCAATTATCTACTATTTTAATCCACCAGATTTGATAGTGGCTATGATTACAGGGACATTTTTAATAATTTCCTTCAGTGTTTTTGACCTTTCGAATCTTTCCATGAGATTAATACCGATATTAACGTCTACAGCAATAGTAGCTTTAGCTTATTTATTTTTATACAGGTACTTCAATAAAAAAATGGCTATTACCACATCCCTTCTGTTTATTTTTGCACCTTATGCCTATACAATAAGAACTTTTATACTATCCGTAGAATATACTGGTTCTATTATATTCACATTTCTGATAATGTATATCTTTTATAATATATTTTATAAAAACAACAAAAAATATTGGAATTTTATTTTGCTTGGTTTAATAAGCGGCTTTGCTTTATCTTTTTACACAGTAAATTTTGTGATAATATTAACTTTTATATTGTTTTGGTTTTCTTTTGATAAGCTTTTTTTCATAAAAAAGAACTTTTTTGTGTTTTTAATTGCTTTCCTTGTAACTTTATCTCCTATGATACTTTACTATTATAGTTATAATCTTACCTCTTTTGATGAGATAGGAGATTACTTAAAAGCTGATAACAAATTGTTAATAAACAAAAGCCAACTTTCAAAATACGATAGCCTAATTAAGTTATTAACTAAAGATATCCCCTATTCTTTTGATTTTAACAAGATTGATTTTATCACTAATCTTGTTCTAAGTTACAGTTATTACTTTATTTTTGTTATTTCATTTATGGCTATATTATATAAAAATAGGATTTCCATTCTAAATTTTATAAAGAACTTATTTTTATTTAAAAGCAAAAAAAATAATAACAAAGAGATATTTATTATAGTCTATCCAATACTTTATATTTTTGCGTACATATCAATAGGCTTGGCTCCCCGCCCATTTTATTACTCTAGAATTTTGCCAATTTATCCTTTTATTTTTATAATAATTGCTTTATTTGTAAATCACCTTTCGTCTTTACCGCAAAAAAAATGGAAGATATTTTCTATAGCAGCAATAACTTTCATTTTATTTTTCGGATTAAAGATTAATTTAGGCCTTATATCAAATAATACTAATGATAAGGTTGACTATATCGAAAAGTGTGACTTATATGGCCCAAATAGTTATAGATATATAGGATTTCATTTAAAGAACATAACTTTAGCTAAAAAAGAATGCCAAAAATTAGATGAGAGTAATTGGGAATCATGCTATGAGAATATTGGGTTTTATATTGGAGACTCCTATTTAATGAGAGGCAACCTTAGCAAAGCAATGAATTATTGCCTACTTTTGGATAAAGCTTATAAAAGCTGCATAAGTGATTTGGCTATTTATGCAGGGGGGGACAAAGAAGCGCCTCAAATATGCAATGTATTCTCATCAGATTACAAAAAAATATGCTTCTTTAATTTTGGTATGACCATTGCCCTCAATAAAGATGCTGGACCTCCTAGCCAAGAATGTAAGATTGTTGGAGATGAATATTTTAATGATTGCAAAAATGGATATTTTTCACTGGTGTATGGATATAAATATTATGAACAGATTACATAAAAATGGTTTTTTATATTTAAAAATAAAAATATTGTGTACAAGAAAATGAAAACAAAAATATTACTGCTTAGCCCCCCATCTACACCTGAAGAGGAGTATAAGAAGTTTAGGGATTTGGGAAATATTCAGCAGCCTCTTGGGCTAGCTTATTTGGCTGCTGTGCTTGAGCAATCTGGAAGAGAAGTAAAAATTATAGATCCGAACCCCTTAAAACTTAGCGGAGAGGATATAATTAATTCCATTAAGAAGTTTAGACCTGATATAATTGGCATAAGCTCTTCAACTCCTAATTTCTTAAAGGCAATAGACCTTTGTAAAAAAATAAAAAAAACATTGAATGTTCCTATAATTATAGGTGGGACTCATATCACATCGGTTCCAGAAGAGATTTTAAAATACAAATGTTTTGATTTTGGGATAATAGGAGAAGGGGAAACTACTATTTTAGAGCTTGTGGAAAAAATAGAAAATAAAGAAGATGTAAGCAATGTTAAGGGAATTGCATATAATGATGGCGGGAAGCTAAATAAAACAGAGCCTAGGGAGCTTATCAAAGACTTAGATTCATTGCCATTTCCTGCAAGACATCTTATTCCGCCTTTAGAGAAATATATGCCAACCAGAGGCACATATAAAAGATTGCCTTTAGGGACAATAATAACTAGCAGAGGCTGCCCATACAGATGCAGTTTTTGCAATAGGGCTATATTTGGCAATAAGTTCAGGCATAGGTCAGAGAAAAATGTTGTGGACGAAATTGAAATATTAATTAAAAAGTTTAATGCGAAGGAGATAAAGTTTTGGGATGATGCAATAAATGTAATACCTGAACGATTAATAAATATTTGTAATGAGATTTTAAGGAGAGGTATTAAAATTCCTTGGTCTTGTATCGCAAGAATTAATGGCATGGATGAGCCGCTTTTAAAAAAAATGAAAGAAGCTGGCTGCTGGCAGATTTCTTATGGGATAGAATCAGGAAATCAAAAGATACTAGACAACATAAAAAAAGATTTGACAATAAGCCAAATTAAAGAAGTGGTAAGCACCACCAATAAGGCTGGAATCAGAACAAGGGGGTTTTTTATGCTGGGCTTGCCAGGGGAGACTAAAGAAACTATGCAACAAACAATTAATTTTTCTAAAAGCTTAATGTTGGATATTGCAAATTTTTATATAACCACACCTTACCCCAGCACAGATTTATATGAGGATGCCAAAAAATCAGGAGAGTTAAAGAAAGCAAGCTATAACGAGTATCTTACTAATTTTCCGGATGAGATATCATATGTCCCTAATGGCCTAACTGCTGGTTTAATAAAGGAATATCAATGGAGAGCTTATAAAAGTTTTTATTTAAGGCTGCAATATGTTATAAAACAACTTTTTAGAATAAATAGCATGGAAGATTTACTAAATAAACTAAAAAATTTTTTGATTATTGCTGAACTAAAAAAATGAAATACAAGTTTGATTTAACAAAGAATTTTGTTATAAGTAAGATTAAAAAATTACCGTATAAGCTTAATTTTTCAATAACTAACAAATGTAATTCGAAGTGCCAAACATGTAATATTTGGAAATGCGAAGGGTGCAAGAATGAACTTACACTACTGGAAATAAAAAAAATTTTTAAAAATTTTCCTTCCACATTGTGCTGGCTGACTTTAACAGGTGGTGAACCATTTTTAAGAGATGATTTATATGAGATAATTTCTGCTGCATGCAAAGAGATGCCCAATTTAAGGCTAATAAGCATTCCATCTAACGGTTTAGCACAAAACAAAATAATACCTAAAGTTAAAAAAATGTTAGATTTAAAAATTAATCTCTATATTACTTTTAGTTTGGATGGGCCTCCTAAAATACATAATAAGATAAGAGGGGTAAAAAATGCATTTGAAAAAACATGGGATACATATATTAAAGTTAAAAATCTGTCTAATGTGAATAAAAATATTAAGATTGGCTTAGAAACTACAATATCTGACAAAAATGTGGATTATTTAATACCCCTTATTAAAAAATTAAGAAATCATGAATTAATAATTTCAATTGCGCATAATGCTTATGTTTATAAAAATACGAATGATAAGAAACTGCTTTCTTATTGCAAGATAGGAAAAATAAAAAAACTTATTGCAGCGGCAAGCAAACAATACAATTTAATTAGTTTTGAAGACCTTATCAAAAGAGCCTACTTAAAAAAAATACCAATTTACCTGAAAAATCATTCAAAAGTTATGCCTTGCACAGCCATCAAAAATTCTGTTGCTATTGACAGTTGCGGCAAGGTAACGCCATGCCCTATGTGGGGCTTTGCAATTGGAGATTTGAGAAAATGCAGCTATGACATTATGGGCTTATGGTGCTCAAAAAGAGCAGATATGGCGAGGGAGCTAATTGAAGAAAATAAATGCTGCAATTGCTGGACTCCATGTGAGGCATACCAAAGCATTGTTTACAACCTAATATAGAAAATGAAGAAAAAATATGGCATAATCCAGATAATAGTGGCCTTTATTTTAGCTTTTTTATATTTTTATAGCCTGCAGTTTTCTACCCACAATCTTGTGGATACTGACGGGTATTACCATATTAAGCTTGCCTATATTTACCGCACGCAAGGCTTAATAACAGAGTTCCCGGGGGCATATTACACCATCCTTAGAGATAATTTTTATGATGACCAATTTCTTTTCCACGTACTGCTTATTCCTTTTACTTTCGGAGATTTAGTTTTATGGGGCAAGATTGCAGCTGTAATCTTCGCTTCCCTGTCAATCACTGCTTTTTACTGGTTTTTAAGTAAAAATGGGATTGCATGGCCTTTATTTTGGGCAATGATACTATTAACATCACAAAAATTTGTTATCAGGGCTAATATGACCAGGCCAGAATCACTTTCTGTTCTGTTTTTTATATTAGGCGTACATTTTGCCATATCAAGAAAATATAAAAGCTTGTTCTTTATCTCTATTTTATATAGCCTCATTCATGGATCATTTTTTATTTTATCAATATTTATTGTCGTATACCTTTTAATTAATTACGCCAAGAAAAAAAGATTTGACTATACACTGATTTTCTGCAACTTAGGGGGCATATTTTTAGGCTTATTTATAAATCCATATTTTCCTAAAAATATATACACAGTTTATATGGTTTATCTTAATGGGATACTCGGGATACTCAAATCAGTACCCTTATCGGCACCTATAGAAGAATGGATGCCTCTTAATTTTTTGCTGTTTATTAATGAGACTTATGTAATAATAATTTTATTTTTAATTTCTTTGTTTTTCATTAAGAAAAATCAAAACAAACATTCACTTTTATTTCTAATCACCTCATTAATACTTTTTATTTTAACTATGCGACATAATCGCTTTGTTGTGTTCTGGTCTGTCGCTACAGTAATCCTTTGCGCGTTTACCTTGAATAAATCTTTTAAAAATATTGCAGGATTATGGAATTTTCCATTAGCCTTTGGGAAACGGCTTTCAATAGGAAAATACAAAAAAGCTATGTTGATTATTTTTATTTTAATTGCTGTTTTTTTATTTTCTAACTTTTTTTATATTCACAAACAAAAATTAGCTGAATCCAATTATTTTAATAATTACTACAACTGCTCTGCGTGGATTAATAATAATACGCCAAAAGACACAAACATATTTATAATGACCTGGTCGCAATTTCCAGCATTATTCTTTTATAACCATGATAATAGGTACACTTTGGGGCTGGATGAATACAAAATGTATTTTTATGATAAGGAACTATACCTTAAATATGTTGGCTTAACAAGGGAGGGCATAAGAGAGTCGGGAAGGATAATGAACGACCCGGAAAAAATAAGAAAAATAATAAAAGAAGATTTTAACTCCAGCTATATTTTCTTGGATGAGCGAGACCTGATATTCACACATACCTATTTGTATAATTTAGCCAAAAAAGACAATAATTTTAAAAAGGGATATGAAGATGCATATTGCAGTGTTTATAGGGTTAAATGACCTCCTCTGACGGACTAAAGTCCGCAGTATCCCGCGTAGGGAATTTCAAGCTAAACCGTGATGCTTAGCTTGGTTTAAGATGTACAAGATTGTATCACTAAGTTGGTTATAGCCAACAGTTACAGCAGTGCCGCCTCTGCTCCAGAGATGTCCTTGAGGGTATCTTAAGCGAGATTTAGGGTGGTTTTTGAAAAAGCTGTATGCTGAACAGCCTTTCAAAAGCTGCATGGCTTTTTCATCAGTCATGCCTTTCGGCAATGTAACAAGCGTATGTAAATGGTCGGGCAGAACATTAAGGATACGGATTTTAATGTTATGCCTTGAAGCCGCTTTGCGGACGCAAGCTTCCGCAAGGTTTTTGTACTCAAACTTCGCAAACATATTATAGCGGTACTTTGTTTGCCAATTCATATGCCAAAAGTTGATGCCAACTTTGTGGTTGTAATGTTCCAATTCAATTATTTGTTTCATTTTCGTTGCTCCGTGCAACGAAAGCTAACGCTAAATCGAGTTGAGATTGAGCGTGCCGAAATTTCGCTGCACGCTTAATCTTTTATTTAAGAAGTAGAAAAACTTTAGGCAAGGCAATTCATCTACACAGAAACTGTGTAGTATTCTTGCCTACGAGAATAAAAAATGAGAATTTTGTTTATCCAAAATACGCCAATAGAATCTTTTGGCGTTATGTATATTTCCGCATTATTGAAGATGCATAACCACTATTGTGATGTTTTAATAGAGAGTAATATTAATAAAATAATGGGTTATATAAAACATAAACCTTTTGATGTTGTAGCTTTTTCTGCCATGAGTTTTATGCATAACTGGATTTTGGAGTTGGATAAAAATATAAAAGAAAAGTATGGCTGCAATATTGTTGTTGGAGGACCACATGCTACATTCTATCCAGATATTATAAACAATGAGCAGATAGATTTTGTTTGTATTGGGGAAAGTGAATATGCAATGTTGGAATTAATTGATAGCCTTGAAGAAAATAAACCAACTAATAAAATAAAAAATATTTTGGCTAAGCAGAATAAGAAAATTTATAAGAATCCCTTAAGAAATTTGATTGAAGATTTGGATCAACTTCCATTTCCAAACAGAGATATTTATTACAATAAATACCCTATCTTAAAAACTGGAGTGTCAAACGTTTTATATTTGGAAGAGGGTGCCCTTTTAATTGCTCTTTCTGCCATAATCATATGCTAAAACATATATATAGGAATAAAGGAAACTATATCAGAAAGCGTTCTCCAGAAAATCTAATTGAAGAAATTTTGTTAGTAAAGAATAGATATAGAATGAAGACAATTAGCTTTAGTGATGATATTTTTACATTCAATAAAAAATGGTTAAAAAAATTTTTAGAACTGTATAAAAAGGAGTGAATATTACGTTTATATGCAACACTCATGCCAATATAATTAATGAAAAAGATATTATTTCTCTTAAAAATGCATGTTGCTATGGTTTAATGATGGGTATAGAAACAGGTAATGAGAAATTAAGAAAAGAAACATTAAACAAGCAAATATCAAATACTCAGATAATAAAAACCGCTGGATTAATAAAAAAATATGATATAAAATTGTTAACGTTCAATATGCTGGGTTTGCCTGGAGAAACATTAGAAAATGCTCTGGAAACAATCAAACTTAACATAAAAATCAAGGCTGATTATTGTTATAGCGGTATATTGCAACCATTCCCAAAAACCAAAATATCAGAATATGCAATTAAGAATGATTACTTACACAAAGATTTTAACTTATGCGAAGCCATTAACCATCGTGGAGTTTATTTTAAGTCAAAATATAAAAATCAGCTTAATAATTTAAGCAATATTTTTTATATTGTGGTTAAGAACCCAAAATGGATGCCTTTGGCGAAAGATTTAATCGAGCTGCAGTTCAATAACCTATTTGAAAAGATAGGGGCATTAAGTTATGGGTACAATGTTATTAGGTTCTATAGAATGGATAAGTTAGCAGCTTTGCATTTCTATTTAGTTAGTTACAATATAATTAAAAATCAACTAGTGCCTGTTAAAAAATAAATAACTTTGTTATCGTCAAAATCCAATCTTTTATATGAGACATTGTTAGAATCTAACTTATTTTTAGAAATCTTATTAAAAATCAAGTAAGCGAGGTGTAACAATAACTCTGAAATTTTTCTGGTAATTTTTTGCATTCCCTCATGCCAAATGCAGGGTAATGTCTATATGCCCAAGCAACACCTTCTGATAATCCTTTATAGCAGTATTGTTGATATTTTTTATCTATAATATTGCATTCCTCAACACCGATAGAAGGTATTTCATGTATACTCCTACTAATAAGATCTTCTGCTAACCCTAAACCTAATCCTTGGTAGCAATAAACCCTATTTTTTATATCCAAATTGTTGCATTTTTGAATGCTCAACTCCATATTTAAATTCACCCTAGTACCAAAACCTACACCTATATAACAATAATTCTTTTTGTTATCTAATTCCTCACATTCTTTTATGCTTTTATTATACTCAAATTTAAGTTTACTTGCAGTATCTCTTCCTATCGACCTATAGCAGTAAGGGATATGCTCTTCATTTAATTTATTGCATTCATTCTCACAATTTCGATTGTCTAAGCTACAATAATGACCTAACCATTCAGCAAAAAGTTCGTAATTGTAGGGCTGGTATGGAGAATTATTTCCAAGACTCCATTTGTCAAATACAACAAGATTAATATTACCAAAAATCCCAATTAATATTGCTGTGATAAAGATTGATGAACCAGCATATCTAAGAATTTTATTTTTTTTTATTGATAATTTTATAATAAATAAAGATATTATAATAAAAATAAAAGGATATACTGGTAATAGATAAACATAGCCTTTACTCCAACCTACAGGTCCAACATTATAGGAACTTAAGGAATAAATGATGAAGTAGATTATGGGGTAAGCCAATATAAATATTTCCTTTCCAATTTTAGCGGGCTTTATGCTAAATTTATACAGAGGAATTAAACCTTTGATTGATTTAAGGACATATTTTCTATTTAAAAAAACTAGATAAACAAATGAGATAACAAATATTGAATAATAACCGTAGTTTAAAAACTTAAGATAAAAAGTATATTCAAAATAATCACCATTTTCAAAATTCCAATCAATATTATTGAAAGAGTTAGGAATATCCTGATTTAACAACTTAAAAAGTTTTGAAGTGGAGACCAACAAAAAATTGTCAGTTTGTGGATCTTGAAAAAAGTTACTAGGAACAAGCCTGGTGTAACCAATAAAATCATGTGTAAAGTTGAAGTACAATGAAGGACTAAATCCTACTAAAAAAAACACTATGAAAATAAATAACTCTTTTTTAAAAAAAAACTTTTTATCAAAAACATACCAAAATAGTATGCAAGTAAAAATAATTACTAATGAATGTAACGATAAAAAAAGAGCAATTCCACTTATAATTCCAAGAAATGCATAATTTTTAATGTCCTTCTTTGGATTTAAGAAGGCTCGATAAAAAAATAATGCTATCAATATTGGAAAAAAAATCGCTACATGCCTCTCAGCTCCATCTGCTAAAGAAGAAATTGTAAAAAGTTGCGGGGAGAAAATAAAAAGAATTGAAGTCACAATGGCTAATTTTTTGTTAAAGAACTTATTCAAAAATAGAAAAAGGACTATTAAAGTGAATAGTGACATCAGCAACCATAATAGTTTTATAGTCATCCCAGATTTTCCAAAAATTAAAAATAAGGGTACAAGAAGGGATGCATCCAGAATTAGAGAGCCTTCATGCGGACCAAACAGCATTTGATACTCCCATATAGGAAATGTTGGGCCATTAATTATCTCATTAGCTATTAGGCCTATCCTGCTTTCTTCATAATCATATAAGTACGGGGAAGTAGACAAGATTAGAAATCTCACTATTAGAAAGAAAAAGCATAGTATGAACAAAGTATCGTTATGAAAAAATTTATTTTTCATTGTCAAGAGATTCCATTATCCTATTTAATTTTTTGGCTATATAACCCAGGCTCACATCATCTAATTGTTCATTAATCGGCAAGTATAAAGATTTCTTCTCTAATTGGTCTGAGATTTGGCATTTGCAATTATATTTTTTAAATCTCTCCAAACTTGAACATGAAACATTCCAGCTTTCCTGAGTGTCTATACCTCCATTTAACAATTTCCTTTTTACCTCTTCCCTTCTGCCAACTACAATGTCATAATAAAGGAAAATGGATTCCACTTCTGCGGTCTGTTTTTGTTTTTTAATTTTTTTTGATAACTGCGATGATAAAATTCTTGCGTTCTTCTGCCGTTTAATATTGCCTATGTCCACAAGCTTTATTTGATTTAACCCCAAAACCGCTTGGAAATTAGTGTACCGGGTATATTTTTTAATACCGCCCTTATCTTCAAATAATATATGTACTGGGTCTAGTTTAATAAAGCTGGATAAATACATTAACGGAAAAACAAATATATTAAAAAAAAGTGGTCTAAGGGAAAGAATAATAAAATTCATCAAAATAAATTTTTTAATAATGGGTAACTTGGGAGGTAAAGAATAATTTTTTACATTTTCTTTTAAATTAGCAGCAAGCCAATCAATATTTGTAACAATCATTCCTCCGCCAAGGGTGTTTATCTGCTTACCCCTGGCAAAGCTAAAATATGCTGCATCCCCGAATTTTCCTACTTTAACCCCCTTGTATTTTGCTCCGATAGCCTGCGCACAATCTTCTATTACTTTTAATTTATAAGTTGACGACAACTTCATAATACTGCCTAGATCGCATGGCTGACCGTCAATATGAGTTGCAATTATTGCTTTTGTTTTCCGAGTGAGTTTAGATTCAATCAATTTTGCATCCATATTAAATGTGCCACTGTCTACATCGATAAAAACAGGGATTGCCCCAATATGTTCAATAGCTGATGGAACAGCAGGACAAGTAAAAGATGGAAGGATCACTTCATCACTCTTGCCAATTCCTAATTGCTGCAACAATAAGACCAAACCATTACGGGCTGAAGAAAAAGATATAGCATATTTTACACCAATATACCTTGCAAATTCTTTTTCAAATTCCCAAATATAATCCCCCTCGATCAATTCCTTCTTATATAAAAGCTTGAAAAATAAAGTTATGCTGCCTTTGGGCAATTTTGGAACATACCTAAGTATCATTTTTTACAACTCTTGTGATAAATATAATAAATTAAGTTAAAACAAAAATTTTAAGGTATCAACCATAAACTTTCTCCAATTTAAAGCTGCAAAAATACCTTGTTTAATAATAAATTTAGTTATAAATTTAGGGTTCAAGTAATATTTCTTATAAAAGTATTTTTGAAACTCCATTAGCTCTTTGTTATTAATTTCACTGTAATTAGAACAAACAAATTTGTAAGGGTAATTTTCTGTTTTAAATGATTTTTTATTGCGATGATTTTGTGAATCTTGATAGAACGTAAAAAAATGTATTTGAATCATTTCACAATAAAGTTTTTTTGCGAGCTCAAATGTTTTTTCAATCTCTTCTTTTGTTTCTGAAGGGTTTCCAATTATATAAAAACCTACTCTCCAGATACCTATTTTTTTTATTTGATTGTTAACATCTAAGATTTTTCTAACAGAAATTTTTTTATTCAGTATTTTTAAGATTCTATCAGAACCCGACTCAATGCCCAAACAGAGAGTTGAACATCCAGCTTTTTTCATTTTAACTAATAGTTCACTATTTAAATTATCAACTCTGCTTTGAGCAATCCATTTAAGATCTAGTTTCCGCTTGATTATTTCATTACAAATTTTGATGGTATGTTTCTTATTTTCAGTAAAGTTATCATCAACAAAATAGATTACATTGACTCCACAATTTTTTAATAATTCCATCTCATCTACAATATTTTTAGGGGTTCTCATCCTATAAGGTTTTCCATAAGAAGCTCTTTCAAGTGAACAGAAAATGCAATTATGTGGGCAACCCCTACTTGATAGTATATAACCCATTTTAATTTTCTTTTTAATGTTAACAGGATAATAAAAAGTATACCCCCCATTAACAAAAAAACCATGTTTTGGGAATGGCAGAGAGCTTAAGTTTTTTATTAGCGGTTTTTCTTCTGTCAGAATTATTTTTTTGTTGTAGTAAACAATACTGGCAATATGATTAATATTTTTTGATTTTTTAAGATTTCTGATTAATTCTAACAAAGTTAATTCTGGTTCATTTAAAATAACCAGATTTACGGGGCTTGCTTTAAAAATAAAATCCTTGTAATAAAGTGATGCAAAAGGCCCAATTAAAACTATTTTTTTGACTATACGCTTAATTTTCTTAGATAATACCAAAGCTAATTTGACCGTATTTATTGCTGGCTTAATAACCACAACATCGTTCTTATTTTTGTTTATATAAGAAGTGAGCCCATCTATTGAAAAATTCTTGATATTTAAATCTATCAGCTCTACTGTGTTTCCATTTTTTTCCAGTAAAGATGCACAATATCCAATATCTAAAGGCGGCAAAATATGCCTGGGGTGGCTTGATTTAATATTTGGCCTAAAATTTATAAATAAAATTTTCATTTTCTAAAATTTACCATTATTCTTTCTAACTAGCCGCAAAATAGGTTTAACTTGTTGATAACATTTTTCCATGTATACCTATCCAAAAACCACCTTGGAGGTCTTCTATCTTTTTTTGACAAATTATTAATAACATGTTCTGCAAAGTCATCCCAATCATCACTTATCACTAAAAAGCCTTTTATGCCCTCATCTGCCAATTCTCCAGCACCGATTGATGTGCTTATAACCCTCTTACCACAAGCAATTGCCTCCAGTATTTTAAATCTTGCCCCAGCACCATGCAATAACGGGTTAACAACTATGTCAGAAGCATCTATATAACTTTTAATATTTTCTACAGGTCCGGTGAATATAATGTTTTCATGCTTTAAATTAGGGGGATTAGAACCAACTATTAAAAATTTTATATTTTTTCTTTTGTCAAAAACCAGAGGTTTTTGAGCATGCTCAGAATTTTCATTAGAAAATTCTGACATTTTAAGAATTTTAAGAGTTCTAGGCATAATTTCATTATAAATTATGTTTACAGTTTCTTTATTTGGGGAATAATCAAGTTTTCCAAAAAATAAGACAATTAAATCATCAAAATTTAATTTTAATTTCGTTCTTATTTCATTCTTATTTGTTTTTTTAAAAAGATTAGCATCTATTCCATTAGGAACAACTATTATTTTTTTATCACTAATACCAATATTTATAATTGCTTTTTTATCATTTTCAGAAACACAAAAGATATATTTAGAGAATTTCCATGTGAGTTTTTCATATAACTGTATTGTAGGAGAGATTAATTTTCCAAGCAAGCCATAATTAAACTTAACTAATTCGTACTCAATGTTATGCTCGTCAATAATATAAGAAACATTTGTTAAAAGTTTTAATAATGACAGGTATACTCCGGACCATGCAAATTCTCCAATAACTAAATCAATTTTTTCCTTTTTAATTATCTTATAAGACTTTATTAATAACAACGGATTAAATAATTGCGCAGCCCTTACTGAAGGTCCAACAGGATATAATTTAACATTACTAATATTAGTTTTACTTTTAATTTTTCCTTCTCTTACCTCTTTTACCTGATGATATTTATTGTAAACATAAAATATTTTATTTCGCTTTGCCAAGTATTTTAAAAATGCATTTGTCCTAACCGCACCCCCAGAAAGAGCTGGAAATGTGTTTGATGGAGAGATTATCAGTATTTTCATAGAGAGATTAAAGGTTGGCTTGTTATATAAAAACATTTTTATAGTGGCCATATATAACAAATAAAATACAAAAATGAGAGTATTATTTATTTATCCTCAAGCACCTACAACCCTTCAAGAATCTGGATTTCCACTAGGAGTTGGTTACTTGTCTTCTATTCTAAATGGTAATGGACATAAAACCTCTTTGTTAGTATTAGATTCGTTCAATGAACTAAAAGTTAGCGGTAAAATAAAAAAATTTAAGCCTAATTTGATTGCAATTACTTCTACTAGTGACCAGATAATATTATCAAAAAAATTTGTTGATTTTATTTATAAGAAATTCAAATTACCTATAATTCTTGGAGGAATACATGCAACTGTTGCTCCAGAAGAATGTGTAAATATTCTCGGAGTAACTGGCATTTGCAGAGGCGAAGGGGAATATGCTATGCTTGAGTTTGCCGATGCACTCGGAAAAAATAAGGAATTTACAGGAATAAGGAATTTTTGGTTCAAGAAAAACGGAAAAATAATTAAAAATTACCTAAGGCCATTGATTCGGAATTTGGATTCCTTGCCATTCCCAAATAGGAGACTGATGAATTATCAGAGATTGTTAGACGCTCGCAAAGACAGAGATGCGGAATTTATGGCAAGCAGAGGATGCCCTTACACCTGCAGCTATTGCATCAATCACACTTACAAAAAGATGTATGCTAATAATGGAAAATTTTTAAGGTTTAGAAGCGCTGATAATGTTATAGCCGAAATAAAAGAGGTCATATCAAGATATAATGTTAAAATTATCACTTTTCATGATGACACATTCACCTTAAACCGTGCTTGGCTGAAAAGATTTTGCGAGAGCTATAAAAAGGAGATAAATAAACCTTTTTTCTGTAATTCCAGGCCTGACACACTAGATGAGGAAAATATTAGATTATTAAAATCAGCTGGTTGTATAAAAATAAACATTGGAATAGAATCAGGTAATGATGTAATAAGGAATAAGATTCTTGAGCGACATATAAACGAGAGAGAAATAATTAAATCATTTGGGCTTTGTAACAAATATGGCATAAAAACACTTGCATTCAATATGATAGGGCTTCCATATGAAACTGAAGAAAATATAAAAGAAACCATAAGATTGAATAAAAAAGTTAAACCTAGCATAATTTTTGCTTCAATATTTAGACCATATCCCGGAACTAAATTGTTTAGGCTATGCAAAAAAAATAAATGGATAAGTAAAAGAAAAGTTAAGAGCTACTTTGAAAACACATCCATACTTAATCTACCTTCAATATCGAATAAAAAAATAAAATATTATCACGACGTATTTAGGTGGTTAATATTTAAACCATTTATCTCATATTACCTGATAATATTATTTGCGAAAATTAATATTAAAAATAAATCTTTGTATAGGATTATCTTTCCATTTGTAAGAAAAATATATTTCTTTACTTATAGATTAAAAAATAAAAGTTGGGGATAGTAAATCTACTTTATTTCCAAAAAATATTTGTTCTAATCATATCCTTGGAATCTATGAAGTGCATTTGATGGTGAGATTGTGGGATTATTATCAATTTCATTCTTTTAAATCAAAGAAATTCTCTCTAAAATATTCTTTTTTAATCAACCCTTTATTGATATACCTAAGAAGATACCTAAAATAGCTTATAAATCCCTTCTTTAATTCAAAATATGAAGTTACGAGAAATGTTATTAATAGGATATTAAATAAGGAAAAGCTTCCTGTATAAATTGGGGCATTTTTATTACTTAACCAATAATCATCAGAAATCAACCCATGATTTTTCGCATCATTATATAAGTCGGTTCCAGGATAAAGCGTGGCTGGGCAGGTTACTATCACATCCGGGTTTATTTTATTGTAAAGCCTTACACTCTGAAGAATTGCTCCCAATGTTTCTCCCTTATATCCCAAAATCATGTATGCTATTGTCTTAATTTTAAATTTCTTAGTCAGCTCAAATGCTTTTATTATATCCTCATTATTAAAATTCTTATTCATATTCTTCCTTATTATTTCTGAGCCTGATTCAACGCCAAAATCAATCCTTTTGCATCCTGCTTTTTTCATCCAGTGCAATGTTTTAGAATCAACACAGTCTACCCTCGTAGCTGCTGACCATTGAATTTTCATGTTTCTCTTTAAAATTTCCTTGCATATGCTTACAGCTCTTTTTTTGTCATAAGTAAATGTGTCATCAGTAAAACCAAAATACCTTTTGTCGTAGTTATTATAGTAATACTCTAATTCATCAACTATTTTTTTAACAGATTTAGTCCTGTAGCTCCTGCCCCAAACATTTTTTGCAGTGCAAAATCCACAATTGTACATGCATCCCCTACCAGAAGATATCCAAACAGTTTCACTAGTGTTTTTGCTTAAATTGTATAAGGGAAAGGGCAAAGAGTCTAAATCCGAAATTAATTTTCTGGATTTTGTTTTTATTACCTTGCTGTTTTTTTTATACGCAATGCCATTAATTTTTTCAGTATTTTTATTGTTATAGATGGCATTCACTAATTCCAAAAATGTTAATTCTCCCTCACCCAACAATATGCAGTCAATAGGAAAATTTTTGAGTATTTGTTTGTACATTATAGTTGCGTGTGGACCACCTATTACTATTTTAACATCTTTGTTGATTTTTTTTATTATTTTAGCTATTTTTATAGTATCATTGCGCTCGTTTGTTAAGCACCTGATCCCCACTATTTTGGGATTTTCATCTTTTATTATTTTATTTATTACTTGCTCTGATATAGATTGCAAATTAAAAATCTTTACATCATGCCTTTCTTTTTTTAAAAATGATGCTAAATAACCAAAGCTAAGGCAGACATCTGAATCATGAAAGCCATGCTTACTTGGCGGGATTATTAATAAAATTGACATTTTAACATGCGTTTTGGAGTATGTTTTTATATTTTATCGCGACATCGCCCAAATCTAGGCTATAATCATAGTTTTTGTTTTTTTTCTTAAAGCATTCCAAAATCTTATCTCTTATTTGCTGGCTATTTCCTGGCTCAACAAAAAATACCCCATTATAATTTTGTAGAGTTTCTTTTAATCCACCTACTTTGCTTATGATAACTGGCTTGCCATATGAAACTGCAATCTGCGCCACACCGCTTTGCGATGCTCTCGTATATGGCAAAACAACAACATTAGTTAGAGTAAATTATTTGTTTACTTTTTCGTAAGATTCATACCTGTTAATTCTAATTCTTCAAAAATTATGTCGGCAACATTTTCTGCAATTAATCTGTTGCATTTTTTGGTGCAATGACCAAAATTTCCTTTAAATAGTGGTGATGAAGTATACTTCCCGACTAAATCTATAAAATATTCTCCAGCCCCGCTATGATTTAAAGCCTTTTTGAAATTTTCTTCATTACTTATGAATATTATGTCTTCATTACCCTTGAACATATTTTTTAAAATGTTGATGTCTAATGTTGGGTATTGCATTGATATATACTTAATTTTGTTTCTTTTTAAGAGTTGGTATAATACACGATAATTATTGGTTGTTTTGGGAAAAACTATTATCTTACCTTTACTTTCATCTATAGGAAAAAGGTCTTTACTTCCACAAAATATCAAAAGATTCATTTTCTCTCTTTTGTTACTAGAACTTATTTTATTGCTTGCTCCATTACATGCTTCTTCTGCTTCAGTTAACCTTCCTTGACTATAGTATATATATGCCAACAAATCATATGCTACCAACTCATAGTTGTTAATTTGAACATTAGGTTGAATTTCAATAGCCTTCTTAAGTAATTTCTCTGCCTCACTTGGTCTTTCCATATAAATCAACCAACTTAATAACACATACTTTTCACTACCCCTTGGATTAATCTCTATAGCTTTCCAGTACATTTCCTCTTCTTCCTTAGATTTGCCCATAAGGGAATAAAGATTCGCTAGCATAAGGTATGCCCGGTATTCATCTAGTTTTAGTTCTATTGATTTCTTAAGCATTTCTTCAGCTTCTTTAAACTTACCGGAGTATATATATTCAAATGATTGAATAAAACATTTATTATCTTCTTTAATAGTGTAACTGTAATCACCTATCTTTTTCTTATATGAGAGCCATAACCATTTGGCTAATTTGCTCACCCTTAAGTTTGCCAAGAACTCTTTAAATTTATCATTTTTTAATTCTTGGTCATACACCATATTTAATTTACCGTCGTTAAATCCCATCATTGTTATAACCATATTAGGATTATACTTATTCAAATTATCTTCTAAATTCGATAAAATAGTATTTGTAGTCTCTCCAGGGATGCCTTCATTAAACACTTTAAATTTAACGCCATTGGCCCTATTATTTAATATTATCTCGAGTTCTTCAGGCCACGAACTTTGCCCATTTAGCAGATTTGCAGTTGTGGATTCTCCTAATGCTAAAATATAGTATATATCTTTTGTTTCTGCTGGAATTGTATTTCTAAAATGTTGTGTAGCTAGAAAAATAAAGCCACCAATACGAAGTCCAATCTCAATCATAATTAATGTTAAGATTATGCTTAGAAGAACTAAACCTATTTTTTCTTTAGCAGTTATTTTTACACCACTTTTCTTAACAAAATGATTCATTTTGAATTTTTTAAAATAACATTTTATATTTATTAACAGTTATATCCCAATTGAATTTACTATTTTTAAATTTTTTACTTTTAAAATTAAATATTTTTATGATTTTATCCTTGATTTGTTCATTGTTTTTCGGCTCAACAAAAAATGCCCCATTATAATTTTTGAGAGCCTCCTTTAATCCGCCTACTTTGCTTATGATAACTGGCTTGCCATATGAAACTGCAATCTGCGCCACACCGCTTTGCGATGCTCTCGTATATGGCAAAACAACAACATCAGCCAAAGTGAAATACTTGTTTACATCTTCGTCAGATACATACTTATTGATAAGTTTTATCTTATCTCTATACTTAGAATTTTCTATTGCGGAATATATCTTTTCCCTATTGTCCCAGATTTCTCCTACTACATTCAATCTGAAATTGCCAATCAATTCTTGAGGGATTTTATTAAATGCTTCTAGCAGATATTCCAGCCCCTTATAGTTTCTTATTAATCCAAAGAACAATATATTAAATATATTTTTGTTCTTTTTGATTTTTATTTCTTTAATAGAGTGGTTATAAGGGCCATGCGGAACAACAAATACCTTTTCTTTCTTTAAATTAAATACTTTCTGAATTATATCTCTGTCATAATTAGAATGAACAACATACGCATCCAGATTATTGAACAAAATTTTTGAAATTAATTTTACGTAAACCCTTAGAAGCCACATGTTGTTCTCAAGAGGGTCAAGAATTTCATGAAACTCAATAATCATTTTTTTGTTAAAACATAATTTGTTTGCTATTTTTAATAACAAATAATTAAAAGCTGCAGAACTTGACCACCACTGCATTATTATTACATCTGGATTCTGTTTTTTTAGGAAGTTTACTGCTTCAAAGATGCCTGGAAAAATGTAGTAGTCCAGACATTCGCATATTGGGATATTTTTATCAAATTCTAAGTCTGAAAGCTGCTTTCCCACCCTGCTTTTACCAGGAAATAGAAATTTTGGCAATAAGTTTTTGATAGTAATCGCAGAAATTTTATATTCCTTATTTAAAGCGTTTGCTAGTCTAATAGTGTAATATGTTATTCCGCTAAGGAATTTTTTGTTTGGACCTATTAGGGTTATGTTCATTTTTTTCCTTTATAAACATTTTAAATTAAAATAAATTATTTTTCATTTTTTAGTTCTTAATTGTTAAATTACCCTTTTGAATATAGATATACACCTATTCCAACAAACTGTTTTGAACTAATCAGTTTAAAGTCATACCCTAGCCTGTATTTATAATACTTATCACTCCTAAAATCATCTGACAAAATAAGCCAAACCCCACTGGCTTTTAAGTTGGGTTTTATATTATTATAGAATATTTCGTTTTCTGTAACATTCGTACTTGACAATAAACCAATACTTGTTAAATTTCCTTTGTAGTAATAATCAAATAGAAAGTTTGTATAACCATTATCAAACAAAATTATGTCATTTTTTTGACTATTTCTTTCGATATAAGCAGCTACTTCACTCCATCGAGGATTATCTAGATTAGAATAGTCTTCTACTAATTTGAATCCGCTTATAACCAGAATTCCACTAATTAGAAGTATTTGTGCCAATTTATATTTGATATTAATTAACCCTTTTGATATAAACATAATATAAACTGGAAGTATAAAGATAAAATATCTTGGCATTATTGCCATCTTAAATGAGAGGAAAAAACCAACTATTACTGGAAATAAAACATAAATTAAACCAAAAAGGTTTGTTTTTTTGTTATCAATTTTTAACAATCCAAACAAAAATAATAAAAAAACAACCATAGCAAATAAAATATTCCAGCCTAAAAAAGAATTAAAAATTGAAATAAAATATTCGCTTGGCTTAATCCCCCAGTTGAATTCGCTTGTTTTACTTAAAAGTCCATTATAGATTTTAATAAATTGCGGTGAAAATAAGACTAAAACAACAAAATTTGTTAATATGAAATATTTTAATTTAAATTTAAAATTTTTATAAAATAAAACAAAATATAAGACTTCAACCAATAAAACAAAAACAGCAAAATAATGGGTATATAAATTTAATAAATTGAAAAGGATATAAAAAAACCAATTAGTTCTTTTCTTTGTTAATAAAGCTTTATTAACACCAGAAAAATTTTTAATTTTTCTTGTTTCTTTTAGCACTTTAAACAAATAAAGCAAGCTTAACAGTGAAAACAAAACAAATAAGGAGTACATTCTTGCTTCTTGAGAATAAAAAATATGAAAGGGGTTAACGGCTAGGATTAAAGCGCTCAAGAGAGCTATATTTTCGCCAAATAATAAATTGGCCAGATGGTAAAGCACTAATATAGACAAAACTCCAAAAATCACTGAAGTAAGCCTAATAGCAAACTCACTATTTCCAAACAACCCTATCCAATAATTTAAAAATATATAATAGAAATGGGGGTTTCCATAGTCTAAATTTGGGTATTTTGTTAAGCCTATTGTAACAGCTTCGTCAAAAGAGATACTTTCTGAAGATAAATTGTAGGCTCTTAGTAAAGTTCCAACTAGCAGGATTAGTAGAATAATGAAGTTAATTTTTTTTGGCTTGATTTTTGTTGGCATTCTATCCTGTTTATCAAATATCCTTATTTTTTAATAACAACCAACCATTTTTTTGAATTATTTTATTATAATTGTTCATTGGCAAAAACTTTTTTATGGGGTATAACGCATATGGGTTATCAAACATGATTATATAATCTATAGATGCTGTTTTATTTATCCCGACTTTCTTAAAATATTCTGGATATGGCTCTGGAAACATATAAACTTTTTTGTATTCGGTTAAGTGAGGCACCACATTTACTGGCGCTAAAATAGAAGAATTTTTAGGGATCATTTCAATTAATCTATGTCCTGTTTTTACAAACTCTAAATTAACATTATAAATTTCAAAATTGAAAACTCTTGAAAATGGCAATGGCCCATATAAATAGCTAAACAACAAAGTTGCAGAGAAAATAAAAATTATGATAAACCTTAACAATTTTTTAGGATTTATTTTCTTGAATTTCTCATCAAAAAATTTAATAAATCTTGGGATCCCGTATATTGTTGAGATAAATATGAATGGGATGATTCCAGAGTTATATTGGTAGTATATCTGGTACATAGGTTCATATTCTGATAAAAGGTTCATAGCAAAAATTGGCAACGATAGCATTAAAATCTCAGGAGCGAAAACTGAGAATATTCCAAATCCTGCTGGAAAGAGTAGTAAAAAAAAGTATTTCATTTTTGGCAATGTAAATATATGTTTTAATACGTAGATTGGTTTAGTAATTATAGTTTCAAAAAACTCCTTATAGCTATTGCCTAAATAATCATATCGATTTTGCAAGAAATCTTTAGAGCCAGTCTTAAGTACTGTATGTTCTCCCCCAATATAAGGCATCAAAAATCCAACTACAAATACAAAGTATATCAAAGCTAATCCTGCTACAATGGCCCCCATTTTCTTATTTTTCTTTAAGATTATATAAATTCCCATCATAAATACAATTAACGCTATTTCTTCCCTGCATATTGCTGCTAAGATTGAAAACAAAGTAAAGCAGCCATATTTATTGTTCTCAAGAAAATAGAACGCAAATAATAAAAACGGAATAGCCAATGCATTGAAATGAAAATCAATAAGATTTATAGCTTGTAATGGAACATATAATAGATAAATACCTGATATTATTAATGCAATTATATTACTTTTTAATTTATTCTTTGATATTAGATATATAGGCAGAGCTCCCAAACCTAAAAATAACGATTGTAATATCAACAGAGTTTCTGCATTTGGGTAAATCCAGTAAAAAGGAACTAATAAAAAGTTTATCGGACGAAAATGCAATTCAAATAATCTTTCACCACTAATTTCATTAGTGTAATAAAGCTCTCCTTTGCTTACATGCTTTAATTCGTAATCGACAACTGATAAATCAAAAGCAGTAGAATGAAATGCATGGTGCTTTAAAATGCTCATTACACTAAATAACACAATGTAAATAAAAATCATTGAAAATAAAATTATTAGGTATTTTTTGTTTTTATTAATTTTGATCACTTTAAACCAAGTTTTAAGATTAATGGAATTAAATTATAAAGATTAGGAATATTAAGCAGTTCCCAAAACGCCATTAATACAATCATATTTACCATCAGTTTTTATTTTTTCACATTCTTTTAAATTTAAAGCTAAACTTTTATTTCTTTGATAATATGATTCAAGAGATCTACCTATTATAAAATAACATCTTTTCCTATATCCGTCTTTGAACTTATCACATTTTTTTATGGATTGATTAAGATCTTTGGGGTAATCGTAACCTGTAGCAATTGCTAAACCATGAATACAGGCTTTTGAAAGTTTATTCTTAAAATTATCGCATTCTATAAAGGAAAGATTCAAATCGCCATTATATTTCTGGTATACTCTTTGGCCAAGGCCTGTGTAACAATCAAGTTTCAAGTTTTCTTTGAATTGGTCGCATCCTTGGCTAATAAATGAAATGTTATTAGTATACCTCATAGGAAATAAAGGAAAATCACTTGCTACATAGCTATCACATGTTGCGGGATAAATTGGTTTGATATTATCGGATGATATCATGTTAGTTTTCACGTTAATTCCAAGAAAAATAATAATCAGCATTAATGTTATAGAAATTACTTTTTTGTTATGATGCCACAATTTCACAATAAATAAAGCAATTATAATAAAAATGAATAGGTACAATGGCAATATGTGCCTATGGGATTGGGCAGTTATTGGATAGTCTACACTTAATAAATTTAAAAAACTAAAAAATATAAATAAAGGGGGGTAAAGTAAAAAAAAGCACACTTTGCTTTTTTGGGTTTTAACCTTTGCACTTAAATTTGATTTTATTAATTCCCTGGTATCCCACAATAAAAAGAAATAAGAAAAGATAAATATGAAATAATAAATATGATTAAAGATTTCACCTTTAATTGGACCTATATTTCCAAAATTAAAAGAAGCAGGAATGCCATAAAGTACGACTTCTTTAATGTTTGATAAACTAATTCCCCCAACTCCAGAATTTGGGATTATGTTTCCTATAGCAAATTTATAATTATAAATGATTTCAGGACTTACTCCCATAAGGAAAAATACAATAAAGATAAAAAAGTATTTACTAATGAAAAATTTTCTATAAAAAACAAATAAAAATATCATGCAATTAACTATAAGAATTAAACTAATCATGTTATTAAGAAAAGCTAAACCGCATAAAAATCCCAAAAATATTACATTTCTTAAATAATTATTTTTTTTAAAGACAAGTCTAAATAATAAAAATATTATTAATATGCCCAATAATAAAACATCAAAGTTATATGTAAATGCAGTCGATGAGTTGGTTACATAGGAATATGGAGCAAAAATAAAAAGTAAAGCTGTTAATATAGCTACATTTAAATCGAAAACTTCCTCTAAAATAAGGTAAATGATAATAAAAGCTGATGAAGAAATAAACAATGCAACTATCTTAAGTGAAAAGGCTGAAATCCCAAATAAAATGAAAAATGGTACAGCTAAAAATCCTAAGAGTATGTGGCGGTAGGTGCTTAACACAATATTTATGCCAAAAATAGAATAAGGATAAGTATTTAACTGACTTCTAAAATTTATTGTTGAATAATCTCCAGTAATAATATTTTTAGCTAAACTTCCTATTCTACATTCATCAAAAAATGGGTCGAGTGGTTCACTTGTATTATACAGGAGGATTACCATTAAGGTAAGATGTAAGAGGGTTAGCAATGCTAATATTATAAATTTTCTGCTAATTTTAATTTTTTTGTTCTTTTCGATCTCCACCACCAGATGACTATTCCAGTTATGCTTAATAAGCTAATCATAAATCCGACAACAAAACTCCAAGGCAAATAATAAAAAGTTATTTGCTTATCTTCCGGATAAACTTTGGTTGATATCAAACCGTTAAAAGACTCGACCTTTCTACCATTTTTAGTTTTCCATCCCTTATCATAATTTTGGTTAACCACCACGTAACCTTCATCTGAAATGTTTACATTAACTACTAGTTTATTTGGTGACCAGTAAGCGTAGGATACTTCCCCGTTAGTATTTTGTAAATACACTTCACCTTTATAATTTTCTGATTCTCTAGGCACAGCATATACTTTAGTTGTGATTTCAATGTAAGCGTTCACTTTTCCTTCATTTTTTAAAAAATTAGGATAGTCATACATCAATGTCAAATTACTGTATCTGTAATGCTTACTTGTTTGTGAAAATTCTTTATTTGGCGTTATATTTAATGGAGGTATTATGAAAGCATCTTTTAAAACCTGCCCATTTACTATTATCAAATCAAATACGACAAAAAATACAATTAGAGAAGCAATAATTTTAATTGTTTTTTTATTCTTCATTCTTTTTTTAAATAATTGGCATAATTTTTGCATTGTTAAGCCATCTATTACAGCCAAGCAAAAAATAAAAACTAAAATTGAACGAGAGGCGGAACTTACCATATTCCATATAGGAAATAATTGAAAAAATTTCCATATGCTTATTGGTGCTCTGTGACCAAAAGAGAGCCATAAAAAAATAAAGCTAGTTAATATTAATGGCCAATGTTTTTTCCATAATAAAGGAATTCCAATTAAAAATAATGCTAATGGAATTAAACCTATATAGGCTCCATTCTCATCCCATGCATGAGATATTCCAGTAATAAATGTGTGCTCTCCTTTTTCTCCAATTATTCCATTATAAAAAGGCCCTAAATCACGTTCAGTAAAATATCTCTGATCCCTGTCTAACAATCCACGATACAATGTGTTTAAACTGTAACCTGAATAATAATATTTTGTATATCTTGGCTGTTTAATTAAAAAATCTATGTTTGGGATTAGTTTTATTGATGATATTAAGGCAGCAACTATAAAGATGGCTAAAAGAATTTTTATAGCAGTTATCTTTTTACTTTCGACAACTTTAAAAATTGAATAAATTAATAAGAATAATGATGTAAACAAAAAAATGTGGGTTCCAGCTAACAACATCAAGGCAAGAAAAATTGATGTAAAAATAATATTTCTTTTGCCATAGTAACTCTTTAAATAGAACAAAAAAACATAAGGAATGAAAGCAATCATTAAAACCCAAGTATGACCTGTTGTTAGATGTGAAACATAAAAACCACTCAACATAAAAACGGAAGGAAGCAACAATGGGATAGAATTTTTAAGTTTATAATATTTGGATAATAGGTACATTCCAAACATACCAACTAAAAGATGAATCAATATTGATAGTTTAATTCCAATGACTTCACTAAAAAATAGAGTTATGATTAAGTTTAAAGATAAAAATGGGCCCCACAAAGGGTGAGCTATATAGGGAACTCCTCCACTGATATATGGGTTCCAGAGTGGGAATTGTTGATAATTAATGATTGTTTTTTTAGCAACAGCGGCATATTCCAAATTATGATCCCAGTCACCAATACCCCACTTATAAATTTTACTAAATATAGGAAAAAGGAATATAGATAATATTATTACAAGTAATAAAATAATCATTAGATTTAATTTTTTTTCTCTTATTAGAGTTTTCTGATATTTATTCATGTTTAATTAATCTTTTTATTAATTCTAAGCCATTGATGATGTAATATTTAAGTTGTATCCACGAATCAATCTCTTTGATTTGCCTGATTATATATTTGGGGCTAAAATAAAATTTTTTTATGGCGTATTTATGTAATTCTATTACCTCTTTAAAAGGTATTTTTGTTAAATTATAAAAATCTGTTGAAGAATCAAAATAATTATATCCTTTTATTTTTATCTTTTTTAGTATGTTTTCTCCTAAAACAGATCCGTGCCTAGGGACATATAAATTAAATGACGCATAATTGCATCTCAATTTTTTTGAGAGTATTATTGTATCCAATATACCCTCTTTTGTGTCATTTGGGAGTCCAATTATAAATGAAGCCAATGTTTTAAGTCCCAACTTATTACATTCCTCAAAAACATTCTTTATTTGTTTTATTGTTATGCCTTTTTGTATTTTGTTAAGTTGGTCCTGATTTCCGGATTCAACTCCAAAAAATATTAAATAGCATCCTGCCTTTTTCATTAATTTTAAAATTTTGCTATCTACTTGGTTTACTCTTCCATGGCAGCTCCAAGCAATATTTATTTTCTCATTTATCAGTCTTTGGCAGAAATCTCTTGTTCTTTCTTTGCTTACTGTAAATGTAAAATCTCGGATAAATACTTCTTTAATCCCTTGTTGTGAGTAGTATTTAATTTCATTTACCACTTCGTCAAGGGTCCTTTGTTTAAAACCAATTTTATTAGAAGCACAGAATGTACAGTTAAATTGACAGCCATAATTTACAAGAATTGGCAAAAAAGGATGGAATTTTCCATAAGGGATATTATATTTTCTTATTTTGAATAAGTCAATCTGGCATTTATCATAACTAAATGTTTTTGAGTTTGATTTAGAATTAAATATTATTTTACCCTTATTTTTAAATAATATATCTTTAACTTTCGCATCACCTTTAATGTATTTTTTAATTTCTTGGGAGCTAAAATCAAGTAGAATTGCATCAATATATTTGTTTTTTATGATATTTTTAGATTCAAAAAAGGCTATGTCTCCAATAACTATGATTTTTACCTTAGGGCACCTCAATTTAATGTGTTTAAAAGTTTTTAAGTCTTCATATAAGCTTACTGCAGAGCATAAAGTGATTATAAAATCTATTTTCTTGTTTCTAATGGTATGATTTATGGAACTAATATTTTTATTTTCAATTATGCAATCCAATATGGTTACATTGTAATCTTTTAGAATTCCAGACAAAACCACAAAATCTATTGGGGGCCAATAATATTTAGCCTTACTTGAAGCACTGCATAAAAAATCTCTTTGAATCTTCTTCGTAAATGGTGGATTGAGTAGTAGAATATTACAGTCTCTATTTTTTTTAGCATTCATTTTTATTTCTCAATTTTAATTTAAATAAGAATGCAATGTTCTTGAATGTGTGAGTTAGTCTTAATTTGCTTATTCCCATTAGAAGGTGGTATGGGATGTCTATTTCTTTGCATTTTAGTTTTTGGAAGACTTTTATTTTCAATTCTTCTGAAAATGCCATATCATAATTAGTTAAATATAATTGATTAAGCTTATTCAGATAAAAACACCACATACCACTTTGATTATCCTTTAAATTTAAGTTAAACAATATATTGCCTGCTATAGTAAGTATTTTGTTTCCAATGTAATGGCTTATTGACATGTTGGAGTGAACCCCAAATAATTTTATTGATTTTGATTTCATAGTATAAGCTTATTTTTAATTTATGTAATATTTATATTATGAATCTAACAAAGTATAACTTTAAATACTTTGTTTTTTTCTAAATGTTGGTATGGGGGATGTGATTTTAATTCAGCCAAAAGGAGAATTTCTTGAGAAGTTACAGAAAAAACTATATATGCCTTTAGGCCTATTACAGATTAGTTCTTGGGTTTATAAAGATTACAAAATAAAAATAATTGACCAAAGATTAGATAAAAATTGGAAGAAAAATCTGCTTAAAGAATTAAATCAAAATCCAATTTGTGCTGGTATAACTGCAATTACAGGAAAACAGATTAAAAATGCTTTGGAGATTTCAAAATTTATTAAAGAAAATTCTAATGTACCTATTGTATGGGGCGGTGTCCATCCGACTTTAGAACCTTGTTCAACTATAAAAAGTGATTATATTGATTTTGTAATAGAGGGTGAAGGAGAAATCATATTTAAAGGATTGGTTAATGCTTTAGATAAAAATAAACCTTTAAAAAATATTATGGGTTTATGGTATAAGGAACAAAATAATATAAAAAAAGGACCAAAAAGGAGATTAATTGATTTAAATAAAACACCTTCTTTGCCCTACAATCTAATTGACATTAACAAGTATATCAGAGAAAAAAATAAAGAAAAAAGATTCTTATTAGAAACCTCAAGAGGCTGCCCAAATAATTGCATTTATTGCAATAGTAATTTTTTGAATACGAGATGTTGGATAGCTAAAAATGCTACTAGGGTAATTGAGGAAATAAAATATGTCCATGATAATTTTAAAAATATAGGTATTATCGAATTAGTTGATTCAAATTTTTTTGTTGACTATAAAAGGGCAAAAGAGATTTTAAAAGAAATCAAAAAACTAGGTTTAAAATTGTGGATTCCAGGAACAGAGATCTATACATTAATAAATTTTATTACAGACCATAGTTTAAAATTATTGGAAGATTCGTGCTGTTATCTTGGCATTGGTGTAGAATCCGGCTCTGATAAGGTATTAAATTCCATTAAAAAAAACCTTACAGTAAAACAAGTTATAGATTTTAATAAAAAATTAAAAAATTATAATATTATCTTAAACTATAATTTTATGAGTGGTTTTCCAAATGAAACCAAAGAAGATTTAAAAATGACAATAAATTTGATGTTAAAATTAATCAAAGAAAACAAAAATGCCCTTGCAGGCCCGGTTAATCCTGTGCAATTACTCCCTAAAACTGATATGTTAGAAACTGCTGTTAGATACGGCTTAAAAAGGCCAGAAAAATTAGAAGACTGGATTAAATTTGATGTAAGCATAAAAAATAAACTAAACAACTTGCCTTGGTTAGATGAAAAGAGAAAAAAACTTCTTAAAAAATTATACATTTATTCATTGTTTCTTAATGACCAAAGCAGTTATGTTGATTCAAAAATTATCAGTAAGATATTGCTTGCCTATAGGCCCCATGCTATGGACAAACTCAAATTAATGTAAATACCATTAAGAAAAAGGTTTTTCCTATAATCCTGCTAATAAAATGTTTATTAGTTTCTTAAAACTTATCTCTTTGTTAAATAATTTATTTAAAGCATTGTAAACTACTGCGGGCTAAAGCCCACAGCGTTTAGTTAAAGGCAGTTAGAATCTTCTGGTTCTCAATTTGAGTGTATTCTTCATAAGTGTATTTTTTCCAGTGCTTCTTCTGCCCTTCTGTT
>Ga0209211_10001633_pt1 | contig 41646 bp, 47 predicted proteins | sample RifGroA2_FD_183992 | JGI IMG/M metagenome (GOLD analysis project Ga0209211, IMG submission 183992) | Groundwater microbial communities from Rifle, Colorado, USA - Groundwater A2 (SPAdes) (version 2) | ecosystem: Environmental > Aquatic > Deep subsurface > Groundwater | place: Rifle, Colorado...
CAGCTCTTGTTGGATTAGCTACTTTTTTAATAAAAATAGAAGTTTCGCAAAATGTTCATGATGAAAAATTTAATAATATTGGAAAAAATATAGAGGACATTAAAAAAGAAAATAACAACAACTTTAGTGGGTTAACATCATTAAAACAAAGTTTTGAGATTTTTAAAGCTGAAACAATAAAAGATTTAGAGTTTATTAAAAAGAAAATTAAAATTTAGCCAAATCTTCGCCAAAATCCGAAAAGCGAACGGGCAAAAAGGAAGGGGGATATGGGTGAGTTGCATACATTCAGAAATTCCTGCTAAAATAGATCCTAACTTGGTAAAATAAAGACACCATGTTCACCTTAATCATTGATATTTTGGCCGATGTTGTCGTTCGGACAATAGATGTTCTAGGATATCCGGGCGTGTTTTTCCTGATGCTCGCAGAAAGCTGCGGAATTCCCATGCCGTCGGAGATTATTATGCCGTTTGCCGGTTTTCTGGTCGCGGAAGGGAAGATGAATTTTTGGATAGTGAGTTTTATCGGCGCTTTCGCCAATCTGGCCGGTTCGCTTATCGCTTATTGGATAGGGTTGAAAGGCGGGCGGGCGTTGATTGAAAAGTACGGGAAATATGTTTTGATTTCAAAACACGACCTGGATTTGGCCGACAGGTGGTTTAGGAGATTCGGAAACTGGACGGTTTTTTTCGGCCGGCTTCTGCCCGTAGTCCGCACTTACATATCTTTTCCGGCCGGCATCGCCAAAATGGAGATAAAACGCTTTTCCCTTTACACCTTCGCCGGAGCTCTGCCGTGGTCAATTCTTTTCACTTGGCTCGGGGTAAAAATGGGCGATAACTGGGAGCAAATCAGAGAAAAACTGCATAATTTTGATTTAGCCATAGTTGTTCTGATTGCAATAGGAATTATTTGGTATGTTTGGAGACATATTAAACACAGGGTTCGTGAATAATATATAACGACTGTGGATAACTTTTTTGGCTATTTTTTTTCTCGTTGTATAATAAACACAGAAGACAATTATTATTATAAAATCCTTTGCGGTCCCAAGGGATAATTTTTATTCGGCGAAAGCTGAAATTTATAAATATGAACAAAAATTTTTCGGTGATATCAATAGTTCTGCTTATTATCGGCGCCATCGGAGGTTATTGGTACGGCAGTTCCAAGACTTACGACAAAGGTTATCAGGCGGCCACGGCCGACATTAAGGCCCAGCAGGAAGAATCGGCCAAAAAAGCGGTAGAGGATGCCGCCAAAACAGCTAATCCTTTCCAGGTCAGCAACCCATTGGAGGGAGTGGAAGCCAATCCTTTTGACAAAGCCAAAGATGCCCTTAATCCGTTTGCCAAATAAAATATATTAAATTTTTAAAATCATGAAAATACTTAATTTTAAAAAATTTTTCTGCCTAGCTTCTCTATTGGCGGCGGTTTTTTCTTTCCAGCTTGCTTTGGCTGAAAGCGAAATTCCGGAAAATTTAGTCCCTTTGGCTAATGAATTGGGATGCCAAACAAAAGAAGAATGCGCCAAAGCTTTTGATTCTAATTTTGAAAAAGGCATTGAATTGGCGGAAAAATACCAAGTTTACAGCAAAGAGCAAAGCGACATAGCCAAATCTTACAAACAAGAGGTAATTTCCAAGCTAAGCGGCATAACGGAAGATAATTTTGAAGAAGAAATCGTAAAAATAGCCAAAGAGTTGCTGAAAAATCCGAAACTGGCCAAATCTTTCCAGCTTGACAAAGATTCGGTAAGCGCGTCCGAAACCATAGTTGCCGAAGTAAAAAATGCCGGAGTGGGCGTGGATATTTGCAGCCAGTCCGCGGAGACGCTTTCCCGGGAACAACTTATCGGTTGTCTGGAAGCGAGCAAAAAATTGGCAAAAAAAAGCAGCATAGTCCGAAAATATATACCCCGAGGAATAATTGAGAAAACAAATATGGCCGATATGGCGGCCAGCATGGATGAAGCCTTGGCCAAAGGAGATTACCCGGAGCTGGGGAAAACGGCGGAAGAGGCGGGGCAGAAATGTTTGAAGTCCGGCTCGGAATCGTTGAAATCTTGCGATGAAATCGCGCAAAAATTTTTCGGCCCCGAGGGAGTGAAAGAATTGGCGGCGGCTAGAGCGCAAACCAAGCAGGCGGGAGATTTTTATTTGAAAGGCTTGGAGAATTTGGAGCTCATGACTTCCGACGGCAGGAAAATAGCGGGCAAGACGGCCATAAAAAACACTTGCGAGAAAGCTTTTGAAACAGGAGATGTGAAGCTGGCCAGGTCTTGCGGAGAATTTGCCGTCAAGAACGGCTTTACCAGCCAGAAAGAAATGGATGACGGTCTTAAGATTTTTGAATCTATGGCCGATAAAAACATAAGTTTTGACCAGTGCCGAAGCAACCCGGAACTTTGCGAAGAATTCATTCCGGAAGAACACAGGAAAGAATTTGAGGGCAATAAAAAAATTTACGAAATAATGAAATCCGAAGCGGGTTTTGACCCCATTGAATGCGAAAGAGGCAATGTTGATTTTGAAATCGGCCGGAAATGTTTTGAAGCGTCCCAAAAAGTCCTGCCCAAGCTGAAAGAAATAGCCGCGGATTATCCGGAAGTCCAAAGAATGGTTTCGGAAATTGAATTCGGCATCAAAAGAGAAGGAGAACAAAAACAGAAAGGAGACGATTTCGGAAAATTTTTCAGTCAGCAAGCTGGTCCTGGGGGATGCAAGAACGAAGAGGAATGTTTCGCTTATTGCAACGACCCGGCTCACGGAGCGGAGTGTATTTCTTTCGGCGCCAAACACGAAGTTTTCCAAGGCGATGAAGCGGTGGAAAGATATCAGAAATACAATCAAAACAACCTTGGCGGACCGGGGCCGGCGGGGCCGAGCCCGGAATGTTTTGCGGCCATTCAATCCGGAGATTTCATCAAAGCCAAAGAAATTTGCAGCGTCCCAACCAATCCTTACCAATATCAGCCGTCCCAGCCGCCTTATCAAGTTAATCCAGACTATCAGCAATCTTCCATTAGTTCTTATAATTATTCTTCTTACCCTTCCAGCGCCTACAGTTCATATTCCTATTCTTCGTATCCTTCCAGCGCTTACAGCTCATATCCCTCTTATTCTTCCTGCGCCAACGAAATGATTTCCCTGCTCGGAACCGGCTGTCATTTTATGTATAACGATTCTTCCAACACCGCGGTTTATTGCAACGGCGAGATGACGAAGTCGGCTAAACTTGGAGATACAGCAATGACAGAAGGATGCCAATCGGGAAATTATTCTTCTTACCCCTCAAGCGCTTACTCTTCATATTCTTCCTACTCCTACATTCCGCCATCGGGCCAGAAAGAGCAGATTTGGAATTCTTACGGTTTAAGGTCATGGATAAGGACGGACGCCGACTCGGCGAGAATAGAAAATCTCAAGCAAGTCTGCGCCAACGTTACCTCGGTTGGCGGAAATATTTGGATGACGGGAGCGGGAGATTACAACAACCAAGATTTCGGAATGCCGGACGAGGCAAAATGCAGGTCTTGGACGCCAAGTTCTTCTTCTTACAGTTCTTACTATTATTCTTCGTATCCTTCCAGCGCTTACTCTTCCTCTTCCTATTCTTCTTACCCCTCAAGCGCATACAGCTCCTACTCCTACAGCTCATATCCCTCTTATTCTTCCTGCGCCAACGAAATGATTTCCCTGCTCGGAACCGGCTGCCATTTTATGTATAACGATTCTTCCAACACCGCGGTTTATTGCAACGGCGAGATGACGAAGTCGGCTAAACTTGGAGATACAGCAATGACAGAAGGATGCCAATCGGGAAATTATTCTTCTTACCCCTCAAGCGCTTACTCTTCATATTCTTCCTACTCCTACATTCCGCCATCGGGCCAGAAAGAGCAGATTTGGAATTCTTACGGTTTAAGGTCATGGATAAGGACGGACGCCGACTCGGCGAGAATAGAAAATCTCAAGCAAGTCTGCGCCAACGTTACCTCGGTTGGCGGAAATATTTGGATGACGGGAGCGGGAGATTACAACAACCAAGATTTCGGAATGCCGGACGAGGCAAAATGCAGGTCTTGGACGCCAAGTTCTTCTTCTTACAGTTCTTACTATTATTCTTCGTATCCTTCCAGCGCTTACTCTTCCTCTTCCTATTCTTCTTACCCCTCAAGCGCATACAGCTCCTACTCCTACAGCTCATATCCCTCTTATTCTTCCTGCGCCAACGAAATGATTTCCCTGCTCGGAACCGGCTGCCATTTTATGTATAACGATTCTTCCAACACCGCGGTTTATTGCAACGGCGAGATGACGAAGTCGGCTAAACTTGGAGATACAGCAATGACAGAAGGATGCCAATCGGGAAATTATTCTTCTTCCTACAGCTCTTACAGTTATTCTTCTTACCCCTCAAGCGCATACAGTTCATATTCCTACAGTTCTTACAGTCCGGCCAGTTCGGAGGCGGCCTACAGCAGTTATAGTTCAGCCTCTTACAGCAGCGCTGATTATTCAGCCGCTTGCGTCCAAGCCGGCGGAACATGGGACGGAAGCGTTTGCCAGATGCCGCAATCGTCAAGCGCCGCCGTTTATAGTAGCGCCTCTTACAGCAGTTATGACCCCTCATCTTCATGCGCTCAAGCCGGAGGAACGTGGGACGGTTCTTATTGTCAGATGCCAAATGCGGGCAGTTCAAGCAGTGTCACTCAAAACCCTGCCGCTACCGGCTGGTTATTTGACAAAATAATAAATTTTTTCAACCGATAAAAACATAAAAATTGCCTCGCTGACAATAGTTTGATATATTCAATCAATGGCTTTCAGTTTTTGTTATTTTAACGGGAAAATTGTTCCGGCGGACAAGGCCTTGATTCATTTGGACGACATCGGTATTTTGCGCGGATACGGCGTTTTTGATGTGATGAAAACGGTCAACGGGAAAATTTTTCTGTTTGACGAGCATTTTAAGAGGTTAAGCGATTCCGCCGATTATTTAGGCGTTAAATTGCCGGCCCAAAAATCTGAAATTGAAGAGGCGATTAAAAAATTAATTTCAAAAAACAAAATCAAGCAGGCTTCAATCAGAATTGTCTTGACCGGAGGCCGAAGCGCGGATGCTATGCATCTTGGTTCCAAGACGCCGACTCTCTACATTTTGGTTTCTGAATTTAAGCCGCTGGGTTTAGGTTTGTTTAAAAACGGGATAAAATTGGTGACAGTTGAACACAGCCGGGATGCGGCGGAAACAAAGACAACAAATTATGTTGAAGCGGTTAGGGTTATAAACGAACGGCAGAAAAAAGAAAAGTTTTTTGAAATTCTTTATGTTTCAAACGGCCTTGTCTTGGAGGCTTCCACCAGCAACTTTTTTGCGTTTGTCAACGGTAAACTTGTCGCGCCAAAAGACAACATACTGAAAGGCATAACTAGAAATTTAGTCATTAAGTTGGTTAAGAAAGAATTTGAAGTGGAAGAAAGGCCGTTAAAAAAAAGAGAACTTGATCTGGCGGCGGAAGCTTTTATTACCGCCACAAACAAAGACATCGTGCCGGTTGTTCAAATAGACGGCAAAAAAATCGGCGGCGGCAAACCCGGCAAAAACACTAAACGGCTGATGGAAATTTTTGCCGAATTTGTAAAAAATTACTGAAAATGAATTATAAAAATTTTTTTGCCAGCAAAAAAATAACCATGATGGGGTTAGGTATTCTCGGCAGGGGCGTGAATGTCGCCAAGTTTTTGGCGGAGTGCGGGGCGGAATTGACGATTACGGATTTAAAGACGGAAGATCAATTATCCTCGTCTATCAAGAAACTGAAAAAATTTTCTAACATAAGATATGTTTTAGGCAGACATGATTCGGCCGATTTCAGGGGTAAAGACATGATTATCAAAACGGCTGGCGCGCCGCTTGATTCGTCGTATATCGCGGAGGCAAGAAAAAATAACATACCGGTAGAAATGGACGCCTCTCTTTTTGCCAAGTTGGCGGCATTATCGACATCGAATGTCGATATGATAGGCATTACCGGCACGAGAGGTAAATCTACTGTCACGCATTTAATATATTCAATACTCAACGAGGCTTTTAAAAAAACAAAACGGAAAGTTTACCTTGGCGGCAATGTGAAAGGTTTAGCGACTTTGCCGTTGCTGGAAAAAGTTAAAGAAGGAGATATTGTCGTGATGGAACTGGACTCTTGGCAGTTACAGGGATTTGGCGAGGCTAAAATAAGTCCGAATATCGCCATATTTACCACTTTTTTGCCCGACCATCTTAATTATTACAAGGGCGATATGGACAGATATTTTTCCGACAAAGGGAATATTTACCGTTGGCAAAAAGACGATAATTGCTTAATTGCCGGAATCAAAACGGCCAAACTGATTAAAGAGAAAGAAAAAAATGGCCTAAAAAGCCGCATGATAATCGTGGATAAGAAAAATATTCCAAAGGGCTGGAAAATAAAATTGCTTGGCGAGCATAATTTGGCAAATATCGCTTTGGCTGTTGAGGCGGCAAGAAAACTTGGTGTAAAAGAATCCGTTATCAAAAAAGCGGCGGAGAATTTCAAAGGCTTGCCCGGCCGTTTGGAATTCATAAGAGAGGTTAAGGGCGTAAAATACTATAACGACACGACCGCCACCACGCCGGAAGCGGTAATGGCCGCCTTGGAATCTCTGAAAGAAAGCAAAGGGAAAATAATTCTAATCGGCGGAGGAGCGGATAAAAATTTGGAATACGGCGAATATGCCAAAGTTGTAAAAAAATATATTAAAGCCCTGATTTTGTTCAGAGGTTTGGCTTCCAATAAAATAATTTCTGCGCTTGGCAAAACGAAATTTCCGGTGGAAGTTTTTGACAATATGAAAGCCGCGATGAAATTCGCCGTTGCCAACGCCAAAAAAGGCGGCATCATTCTGCTTTCCCCCGGCGCGGCCAGTTTCGGCGTTTTTAAGAACGAGTTTGACCGGGGGGAACAATTTAATAAAGCGGTGAAAAGAATATAAAAAAACATAAAAAAGAAAAGTGACAAAAAAATAAAAACAAATGTTCCCCTTAAATACGCTATCGCCGAAATAGGGGTAACATTTTTAAAATACAAAATGCGGGCCTCTTTTTTATATTAAAACTCAATCTGCTATACTGTAAAAATTAAAATGAAAGATATTGATTTATCTAAAATAAAAAAAGCGCATTTTGCGGGGATTGGGGGGATTGGAGTTTCGGCTATTGCCAGAATGATGCTTGCGGAAGGGAAAATCGTCAGCGGGTCGGACATTTCGGATTCGATGATAATTGATGAATTGCGAAAATTAGGGGCGAAAATTTTTCTGGGGCATAACGCCGACAATGTTGCCGATGATGTTGATTTGATTGTCTATACTCCGGCCGTAACAGCCGATAATCCGGAATTAAAAAAGGCCGCCGAAATGGGTATGCCAATGTTGTCTTATCCGGAAATGCTTGGGCTTATTTCCAAAAATAAATACACTATCGCCATTTCCGGAGCGCACGGCAAAACAACGACGACAGCAATGATAGCCAAAATTCTTATTGATGCCGGACTTGATCCGACCGTTATCGTGGGCAGTTTGTTAAAAGACCAAGGAAGCAATTTTGTGGCGGGCAAAAGCGGGTATTTCGTGGCGGAGGCCTGCGAATACAAAAAATCCTTTCTTAATCTTAACCCGAAAATTATCGTCATTACCAACATAGACAACGACCACTTGGATTACTACGGCAATTTGGAAAATATCAAACAAGCTTTCGGCGAGTTTGCGGCAAAATTGCCGGAGGACGGATATCTGATTTGCGATTCAAGCGATAAAAATTTGAAAGAAATAATTAAAAGTGTTAAAAGCGAAATAATAGATTACACGAAGGAAGACAATAATTTTAATTTAAAAATTCCGGGCGGGCATAATATAAAAAACGCCCAAGCGGCGATAGTTGTGGCGAAAATTTTAAATATTAACGAAAAAAAAGCGCTAACATCGCTCAATGGTTTTTCCGGCGCCTGGCGGCGGTTTGAATATAAAGGCAAAACAAAAAACGGCGTTTTGTTTTACGACGATTACGGCCATCATCCGACGGAAATAAAAGCGACCTTAAAAGGCGCGAGGGAGTTGTTCGGCGGCAAGAAAATTTGGTGCGTTTTCCAGCCTCATCTTTACAGCCGGACGAAACTTCTTTTTGACGACTTCGGCAAAAGTTTTGGCGATGCCGATGAAATTATTTTAGCCGATATTTACGCCGCCAGAGAGCCAAAGGATAAGAGCATAAATTCCAAAATGTTGGCAGAAGAGATAACAAGAAATGGCGGCAAAGCCAGATATATGGAATCTTTTGACGAAATAACCGTCTTTTTGGCTGAAAACGCCAAGAAGGGGGATGTTGTCATCACAATGGGCGCCGGAGATGTTTTTAAAATCGGCGAAGATTTGCTTAAAAAATAAAAAATGATAATATGAACAATATGAAAAAAGTAACAATATATTCTACGCCGACCTGCGTTTACTGCCGGATGGCGAAAGATTTTTTAACGGATAAAAATATTCCTTTCACGGAATACGACCTGTCAAAAGACATTTCCAAAAGGGAAGAGGTGATAAAGAAAACCGGCCAGATGGCCGTGCCGGTGATAGAAGTGGACGGGGAGACGATGATCGGATTTGACGAAGGGCAGTTGTCAAAAATGCTGGGAATATAGATTTTAGCCCCCATAGCTCAATGGATAGAGCAATCCCGTCCTAAGGGAGAGATGGAGGTTCGATTCCTTTTGGGGGCAAAATTCATAACTTGGAATATAACACAACGGAATACTATCATATAGATATATGACAAAAGCAATTTTTTCAAAAGACCATAAATATACTGTCGAACAACTCAAGAAAGCCCGTCTTGAGGCAGGTTTGGATCAAGCTGATGTAGCGAAGCTACTCGGTAAAACCCAGCCTCATATCTCAAAAATTGAAGCGGGACAAAGACGACTTGATATTACGCAACTCAAGGAGTTTGCCAAAATCTATAAAAAAGACTTATCTTTTTTCATAAAATAAATATGCAAAAACGAACAATCACACAAATTAAGAAAGCGCTCAAAAAGCTCTCCGAAAAGGGATGGATTAAATCAAATCGTTTACACAATACTGGCATCGGCAAAACGCTTGAGGATTATCTCGGCATTACTGAAAACAATATTGCATTACCGGATTTTGGAGTTATGGAATTGAAATCACAAAGAACAGGCACAGCTTCCATGATGACTTTGTTTACCAAAAAGCCGGAAGGAATCACAAACGCGGAAATCTTAAAAAGGTTTGGCTATCCCGATCCTAAATATCCGCAACACAAAATACTTCATCAAACAATTACGAACGGAAAGAAAAATGGACGTGGTTTTCATTGCAAAGTCGATGAAAAGCAAGGCAAGTTACTCATACTCAAAAATAGAACGATACTTGGATATTATGAATTAGATTTTTTGAGACTAAAGGCCGCGGAAAAAATCGGAAATGGACTTATTCTTGTTTTTGCTAACTGCAAAAAAGAAAAAGGACACGAATACTTTCACTATACAGAGGCGTGGTTGTTAAAAGATATTGACCCAAAGCAATTTCTCGCATTGTCAAAATATGATATTCGTCTCGGTGTTTACAGAACCGGAAAGAACGCGGGTAAACCACATGACCATGGCTCTGCTTTTCGCCTCACTCGTCTTTCTGAAAAGACCTTTCCTCTTTTATTCAAAACGCACAAGCGTATTCTCTAGTTTTTCCTTAATACAACGATACTCTCTTTATTCATTGTTTCCTCTAAAGCACCTACTATATTTGTCGGCGAATTTTTGATTGGCATTCTCTTGCCGGGGATGTTTCGGACAATTATGTCCTCGCAAGTAAAACCTATCTTTTCTGCCAATTCCGCAATAATAAAATCAGTTGGAATTCTAACTTGCTTTACCAGCCTATTGCCGACCACAAGGCAAAAATACTTTTTAGGTTTAAGTATTCTATGGGCTTGTTTCAAACATTCATTCAACCCAAGGTTAAAACTTAGTACATCTTTTGCCCTTGCTTCGTCTTGCTTCGCAATTTTTTCTAATGATTCTTTGAGATAGTCCGATGAAAGCGTATGGATTAAATTTTTAGTAGCCCTACCCCCAAGAAGATCATTATCTACACCGGAAGCATCGTTTGGATCATCAAACACATCAATCCACTGCGCCGAAAGGCGAGAAAACTGTCCATAAGCAACGGTTGTTCGGCTATCGCCATATGGCGGAGAGGTAATAATGCAGTCAATAGAGTTTGCTTTAATCCCATTATCTTTTGACGAATCACCATAGATTATTTTTGTCCATGAATCTTTTTTTGCATCTTTGTAAAAATCAGTCATTCCTGCAATATTTTTCTCTGCGTGTTTGCGAAATATACAGATAACATCTGGATCATGTTTTTCCAGTTTTTCAGCTTTCACTCGAACCAACTTAAATTCTCCAGTTTTTGTATTTGAGGAATAGCGGACTGTCTCACTAAAGGCAACCATCAAAAAATTCTGAATTGATTCATCTTTTATTTCGCGAATAGCTTTCTTTAGTTTTGCAAGTTTAACTATTACCTTTTCCTTGAACCAAAAATCAATATTTTTAAAATCTGGTCTTTGTATTTCTTTATCTTTAATTTTTTCTACTCTATCAAGTAAGGAGAGATATTCTTTTGTTAATTTTTGAGGATTGATTGGGGTCGTTTTTGCTTTCGCAAGAAAAATAGCCAAAGGATTGAGGTCTATTCCGTAAGCATTTCTTCCTATCAATCTACTTTCTACTAAAGCTGAACCAGAGCCACAAAAAATATCGCAAATAGTATCACCTTCTTTACTATAAGTTTCTAATAATCTTCGTCCGACTTGTGGAATAAACATCGCTGGATAAGTATGTATTCCGTGCGTATGCGATTTTGTTTTTTCTCCTCTGTAATCCCACGAATAATCTATTTTACGCACATACTTTTCATCTCTCGATTGTCCTTGATCAAGTTGCGATTCAAGATTGCGAATTATTTTAACTACAACACCTCTCACTTCTACCTCATCACGATAAATCGGAAATAGTGTCGGGTTTGCCGGTTGTAGTCTAAACTTTCCATTTTCACGATATAATTTTTTGAGCGTTGCCTCATTGTCATCAATCACGGCGACAACAGTCTGACCATTTTCCGCTACTTCTTGTTTACGAATAACAACAATATCGCCATCAAAAATACCTTCATCAATCATACTGCTACCTTGCACACGCAAGGCGTAGTGTTTCCCCTGCTGTCCAATTTCATCTTTTGTGATAGTGATAGTTTCATCGGGAATTTCTATTGCCTCGATAGGTTGTCCCGCCGCGATCGCACCTAAAATAGGAATCTCAACTGTTTGTTTTGCTCCAACTGTAGAAACGGCACGGGGTTGATTGTGTTCTTTATTCAAAAACCCTGCGTCTTGTAGCTTGCTGATGTAGTAGTGAGCTGTTGATACAGAGGCAAGTTTAAACTTCTTCTTGATCTCCTCAAGAGAGGGGGCATAGCTATGCTTTGCCATAAATAGTTTTATAAATTCGAGGACTTGCGTTTGCTTTTTCGTAATCATAATGCCATTATAGAAAATAAATAGAATGTATGCAAGTTTAAGTTATCCACAAACAATAAAATGTGATACACTTCTAGTTATGGCAACGATTGATGATTTTCAAAAATTAGATATTAGAGTTGGAAAGATTATCGAGGTAAATGATTTTCCTGAAGCAAGGAAGACTGCCTATAAACTAAAGATTGATTTCGGTTCTGAAGTTGGTATTAAAAATTCCTCTGTACAAATTGTCGCGCTTTACACAAAAGAAGAACTTGCAGGAAAATTAGTATTGGGAGTAGTAAATTTCCCTCCACGAAAAATCGGCCCTTTTGAATCCGAAGTTTTAACGCTTGGTGTGCCTGATAATGACGGTAATGTCATATTAATTACTCCCGATAAATCTGATTCTGTTATTGGTGGAAAATTATTTTGATTCATGTTGATTTTGTGGGAGGCAATCCCCGCCGTTTTATAATGTTTCCTAAAAACGGCGGGGATTTTGGCGCGAACGGGAGGGTGGGTCAAGCACATACAAATTTGTTTGTGCCTAGCAAAATTCATAACTTGGTGCAGTATTCTTGAATTAGTCCGAACGCATTTCGCCGCCACAGGCGGCGAAATGCGTTCGGACTATAGAGTCTATAATGCGCAAATAAAAAAACCAAACTCTATATCCGTTTCGTTTCGTTGTCAAACTATTCAAAATGAATTTGTTTGACTCGGTTTTTTAGCGTTTGGGCGAGCAAGGGATATTTTTCTAATCCGGGGCTTTCGGCAATAATTTTTTGAGACTCGGTTCGGGCCGCTTCCACCATTTTAATATTTTTTAGCGCCTCCATACCGATGTCGGACACGCCCCATTGCTTTCCGCCGCCCAGTTCGCCGGCGCCTCGTATCTTCAAATCATATTCCGCCAGTTCAAAGCCGTTTTTGGCGCCAATAAGAGCCTTTAATCTTTCCGTTGTTTTTTGCGATTTTGATTCGGCAAAAACAAAGCAATAGGGCTGATAAGAACTTCTGATAACCCGCCCTCTTAATTGATGAAGCTGGGCCAAGCCGAATCTTTCCGCCCCTTCAATTATGATAATGGTGGCATTGGGCGCATTGATGCCCACTTCCACCACCGAAGTGGCGACAAGAATTTGGATTTTGTTATCTTTAAAATCGGACAAAACCCCATCTTTTTCAAAGGGGGTCATTTTGCCGTGCAAAATTCCTATTTCCCATTCCGGAAAAATTTCTTTTTTAAGCCTCTTGGCTTCTTCTTTGACCGACTTGGCAAGTATGGCCATTTCCTTTTCCGGATCGGGCTCGTCAATTCTCGGGCAGATAATATAAGATTGCCGGCCTTTTTTTAATTCCTCTCTTACCATAGAGTAAGCCGTTTCCCTTTCTTGGGGGTTTATTATTTTCGTGATAGGCGACTTTCTGCCCGCGGGCAATTCGTCCAAGAGAGACAAGTCCAAATCGCCGTAAATAGTCAAGGCCAGCGTTCTGGGAATGGGCGTGGCCGTCATTGACAGCAGGTGGGGCGCGTTTTCCGATTTATTTATTGCCAAAGACGCTCTTTGCCTCGCGCCGAAACGGTGTTGTTCGTCTATTATCACCAGCGCCAGATTTTTAAACTTAACACTGTCTTGAATCAAAGAATGGGTGCCGATGAGGATGGGAATTTCTCCGCCGGCCACCCATTTTAAAAGCTGGGCTTTGGAAATTTTTGTCGCTTCGCTCGGATTGACTTTGGAAGGGAATTTTTGGCAGCCGGAAGAAGTGATCAGCCCTATTTTCGGCGACAGTCTTAATTCGGAAAAATATTCAATGAACGATTGGAAGTGCTGTCCGGCCAGAATTTCCGTCGGCGCCATATAAGCGGCTTGATAATTGGCGGATATCGCCAGATAAGCGGCCGCTATGGCCACGGCCGTTTTACCCGAGCCGACATCGCCTTCCAGCAGACGGGACATTGGGGAGTTTTTTCGCATATCGCCGGCTACGGCGGAAATGGCATTTTTTTGGGCGCCAGTCAGCTTGAAAGGGAAGGAAGACAAAAATTTTCCCAGCTCTTCTTGGTCAAAATTTATTTTCAGGGAGTGATGTTTTTCCCGTTCTTTTTTTTGCTTGAGCCGGTCTAGCTGGATGAAGAAGATTTCTTCAAAAGCCAGCCTTTTTCTGGCCGCTTCGGCGTCTTTTATTTTTTGGGGCTTATGAATAAATATCAAAGAAGACTTCAAGGACGGCAAGTGATATTTTTTCAGGATTTCTTCGGGAATCGGGTCGGTAACATCTTCTTTCAGCGAGTTAAAAATTTTTTGGACGGCGAATCTCAACCAACGGGAAGTAACGCCGGATGTCTCTGGATAAACCGGCAGAATCATAGAGCCAGCGCCCAAGGCTTCGTATTGGCTTATCTTTTCAAAATCCGGATTGCTTATGAAAAGGCCGGATTTGTTTTTGGAAATTTTGCCGGTCAAGGCCACTTTGTCGCCGATATTTATCATTTTCGCCATATACGGTTGATGGAACCAGACGGCTTTGATTATCCCGGTGTTGTCGCCGACGCTTATTTCGGAGATGGCCATTTTTTTTCGCCAAGTTTTGCCGAGGCTGGCTTCAAGGACTTCGCCGAAAACGGTTGTTTTGTCGCCCTCCGTCAAATTGATGATGTTTTTTCTTTCGGAAAAATTTTCGTAGCGGGAAGGGAAATAAAAAAGCAAGTCTTTGATTGTTTTAAGGCCGAGTTTGCCCAGCGCCTTTTTTTGCCTCGGGCTAAGGCGAAATTCTTTTTCTATTGATGAATTTAATTCCATAAACTCCGATTAAAAACCAAACTAACCCGATGGCGTATCCGGCCAAAACATCGCTCAAATAATGGACGCCCAAATAGAGCCGGCTGAAACCCAAAAAAAGCGGAAAAAGAAAAAGCGCCGAAATTGAAAGGCATTTTGAAAAATTATTTCTGGAATTTTCGGCCAGCAGGTAAAAAACAAAGGCGTAAAAAGCGACAGAGATTACGCTATGGGCGCTGGGAAAAGACGAAGATGTTTCGGCGATAAGAACGCCGACAGGACGGCTCCGGTGGAAAATTTCTTTAAGGACAAAAGCGGCGCCAAGTCCGCCGATGGTTGTAGCCCAAAGAACAAAAACATCAAGGTTTAACCTTGCCGCAAGGTTAAACCTTGATGTTTTTTTGATTACAAAAAACAGGGAGATCAAAACCAAAACGCCTAAAACGAAATACCATTCTCCTGTAAAAGTAACCGCCTTGAAAAATGCCGTCAAAAACGGACTTCGGATTTGCTCTATGAAATTTAAGGTTGAAATATCCAGTTGTCTGATTAAGTCCATAGTTTAATTATATGTAAAAAAAGCCGCATACTAAATGTTAATTTTAAAAAATAACACTTAGTATGCGGGGGAGAGTTAAGGATATATCATATCCCCCAATATTTTTGTGTAAAGTCCGTGTTCATTGCTGATATTCCCCTCCATGGCGTCAGCAGCGCCCCTTAAAACAGTTTTGTTTTCGATTTCTAATTTTTCCTCGTTATCTTTTACTCCCTTCTCTTCTAATGTTGCCACCATAAATACCTCCTTAAAATAAAATTATTGAAAAGCCGACAATTCGGCTGTTTTTTATTTAAAATAACTAACTTTTTATACTATATCACACTAAACGCGATTTTGCAAATTTTCGCGCGCTTTCCCGAGAAAAAATGCCGTTAGGAAAATGGCGGTGGAAGAGAACGCCGAGACAAGACAGTAAAGGCACAAAGCTTTTATTACGAACAATTGCAAAGAAATAAACCAGATTGAGGCCAATAATCCGATGACGGAAAACCGGGCTAGAAATTTTTTCAGCCAATCGCTTTTGGTATCTATGATAGCGATGGAAATGATAAGAACGGCAAGATAATAAATTGCTCCGAGAAGCGCCACGGAAACTCCGCCCTCCACGGCGGGCAAGCCGATAGTCGCATATTGGCTGGTGGTGACAGATTCGCATCCTTTGACGATGGCGCAAGGGGGAATTGTCCCGGTGTAATGTTTGGCCGCCAAGTAAGAAGCGTCCATCAGGCCGAGAAAAGAGAACAGGCCGATAAGAATCGCCTTTTTAGTTGGACTGCCCAAAAGCTTGTTCAATAGCGTTTTTGAATTCGTCATAATTGCGGGGGTTATCCATTTTTTTGCCGTTTAAGAAAAAAGACGGGGTGGAGTTGACTCCGGCTTTGACTCCGCTTTTGTAGTCATTTTCTATTTTGGCTTTTATTTCATCGGAGGCGATGTCGGTTTGGAATCGGGCGAGATCAAGACCGATGTCCTTGGCGTATTTGGCGAAGAGAACCGCCGCGTTTTTTTCTTCCGACCAATCGGATTGGTTTTGGAAAATCAAATCGTGCATCTCCCAAAACTTGCCCTGTTTTCCGGCGGCTTCGGCGACCGTGGCGGCTAATTTGGCATTCTTGTGCTGGGGGAGGGGAAAGTGCCGGTAAGCGAATCTTACTTTCGCGCCCAAATCTTCGGTGATTTTTTTAAGTATCGGATAATAAGAACCGCAGGCGGGGCATTGGAAGTCGCTGTATTCTATCAAAGCCGCCAAGGCTTCTTTGTCGCCCTTTGTATTCTCGTTGTCATTGATGGCGGAAACGGTAATGGCCAAATTGTCCGAGCCGGCAGTTTGAGATTTTGACGCCAGTTTAATGATGCCAAAAATTGAACCGATAACAATAACCGCTATAATCGCCCATAAAATTATTTTGTTTTTCATATCGTCAGGATAGCAAATTTAAAAAGTTTTGTAAATTAAAGTTTTTTGTGTTATCTTGAGTTTGATTTTATGGTTAATTAAAAATTAATATTGGTGAGGTGGCCGAGCGGCTGAAGGCGGCAGGTTGCTAACCTGTTATACGGGTTAATTCCGTATCGAGGGTTCGAATCCCTCCCTCACCGAAAAATAATGAGCGAAGCGAATATATTTTACGAATGAGGGATGGATTCGAAGGGAATGACCTAACGTCATTCCCCGGGATTTTCCATAAGAAAATCGAATCCCTCCCTCACCGAAATTTTTCGTATTTCGCTTTGCGAAATGCGCCACCAAGAAAAACTTGTAAAAATCAAATAAAAGATGTATTCTAATAATAAGATTATAATACAAGTATGACACAAGAAAATAAAATCGGCAAGAATATAAAAAAACTAAGACAAGCCAAAGGCTTGTCGCAAGATCGCCTCTCAAAAGCGGCGGATGTTTCTTATAATTCAATCATCAAACTTGGCGGGAGGGCAAAAGATCTGGGCGGTTCCGAATTGGAAATTCCAAACTGCCAAAGAACCTGAAAACAAATCGACTCGAACCATATTTTAATTTTGGCAAAAGAAATTTTTTCATAAAGGTCGAGGATTTAATTAACAAAGTTTTAAAATAATTTAATATGAACAAAAAAAGATTTGCGAATACTTTAGTTATCATTTTAGCTTTTGTCATAATTATGGGTATTACTGGATATTTTATTCTTTTCCAAGAGCAAGAAACCGCGCCGACAATTACAAATACTCCGACTTCTAGTGTTCCCCAAAATACACAAATAACTACTACTCCTATATCTGACTTGCCAACGGATCAAAACGCTTTATACAAAGAATGGATACACTTCCGAGAAGAAGATGATGACCCCACAATTGCCGTCTATCGTCCAAGCGACTTTGTGTCTTTGACTCCAAGCCGGTTTAGAATGAAATACCGTTTTCAAGAAAATGGATCATGCTCATGGCTCTCCCTCGCTCCCAATGATGCTCATTATATGACTAATGGAACATGTGACTACCCCGAGAACGGCGGAAATATAATTACGATACACAAGGCTTCGGGAGAAAAATTAGGTGAATTAATAATACTTGAATTGAATGACTCAATTCTAAAATTGAAAAAATAGCGCAACGGTGCACAACATGGCGTGTGCGGTTCACGCTTGACTGACGCCAAATACTCACCAAAATTTTGTCTCCCCTATCGCTACGGCAAAGCTTTATACAGGCTAATATGTTATAAAGAAAAGAATTTGCCGCCAAAGACGAACTTGAAATCGTCCTTTTCGAAAGGATCGTTTCCGCAAGCGGGCGGAAGGGGGGTGTGTGGGGGGAATTCCGCCTCGCCCGAGCCAAAGCGAAGCCCCGCCGCCCTGCTCGTTCAGAGCAGAACACCAAAGAAAAGTTTTGTTTTCCTTTTAGAAGAAAAAATCCGGCGCGCGCCATGCCTACCGGCAGGCAAAATGAAAAGAGCAAAGAGTATTTTTCTGTGGTGTGGCGAGCTTGTCGAGCGGTGGCGGGGGTGCCTGCCCGCCAAAGCTTTAGCGTCGGAGGGGCTTCCTTAGTGGGGGGGGTTTGCTCAAAAAAAGTTCGTCCAAAAAACACCGCCAGTTGGGAAATGAAGTCATTGGCTCGCCAGCCGTTTTTCGGGGAAATTTCAAGCCGTTTTGAATTCAGTAAGGCCAGAAGCTGGCTTTTCTTGAAGAAAATTAAAAAATTTGTTATCATAGTCTTACAATAAAAGTATAACATATTTTTATACTATCAAAAATTGGATACTATGGCAACAATAGGCGAAAACATCAAAAGATTGAGAACTAAGCAAGGAATAAGCCAAGACGACTTGGCGCGCAAAGCCGAGCTTAAATACTCTACCCTCGCTAAGATTGAGGGCGATTTTGTAACGAAGCCGGGGGTTCAAATGGTCGCTAAAATCGCAAAAGCCCTTGGCGTTTCCATTGAAGATTTACTATGAAAAAAATCATTTTAATTTCGTGTGTTAGTAAAAAATTATCATACAAAGCAAGGGCAAAAGATTTATATATTAGTCCTCTATTCAAAATGAATTTAGCGTTTGCTCATTCTTTACACCCAAATAAAATTTTCATTCTTTCGGCAAAATACGGCTTGGTTGATTTAGAACAAGAACTCGAACCTTATGAGCAAACGCTCAACACTATGTATGTAAATGAGATAAAGCGCTGGGCTGAAAAAGTGAGAGAGCAAATGGAAGGGAAAATTGATTTTAAAAACGATGAAGTTGTTTTCCTCGCCGGAGAAAAATATAGGAAATATCTTTTGCCTCTTTTTAATAAGACGAGTGTCCCGCTACAAGGTCTAAGTATTGGAAAACAACTTCAATATCTCAAAAACAAAATCAGCTATGCAGAATGATTGTAACAAAATTCATAAGTGGGCAAATGCTTTACCGATATTCAAATTCCCGTTTAATGAAACAGGAATCCCGCTCAATGGCCTCTATATTCTTTTCGAGAAAGGAGAATATGCTCACGGAGCAAATCGTATTGTGCGAGTTGGAACGCACACTGGACAAAATCAGTTGAGGTCGCGTTTGAGGCAACATTTTTTAACAGAAAATAAAGACAGGAGTATTTTCAGAAAAAATATCGGAAGGTGTATCTTAAATAGGGCAAACGACCCCTTTCTCGAAAAGTGGGAATTAGATTTAACGCCTAAACTTTCGAGGGATAGACACTCATCATCGCTTAACTTAGAAAAGCAGAAAACCATTGAGCGGGAAGTTTCAAAATATATGCAGGATAGTTTTAGTTTTGTCGTTTTACAAATCGACGATAAAGAAAATCGGCTAGAACTGGAATCTAAAATTATTTCCACAGTTTCGCTTTGTGAGGAATGTAAACCCTCAAAAAAATGGCTTGGCCTCTACTCGCCAAAGGGAAAAATTAAAGAAAGTGGCTTGTGGTTGGTAAATGAGTTATACAAACAGCCACTTTCTGGAAAAGATTTTGAGAAATTGAAAGAATTTGCCGCCAAAGAAAAACTTGAAATCGTCCTTTCCGCTCCGGTTCCCGCCTTCACTCAAGAGTTTCGGTCGGGCAGGCAAGACGAGGCGGGCGGAAGGGGGTTGGGGGGAATTCCGCCCGCCGAGCCTAGAGAGTTCCGTTCGGATATTAACCAAAAGGCGCCGTTTTATTAAATTAGAGAGATTTGGTGTATAATTATTTGATGCCGAAAATAATTCAGAATATAGAAGGTTGCATAGGGTGCGGGTCGTGCGCGGCGATTTGCCCGAAGTTTTGGGATATGGATTACGAAAAAGGCAAAGCCGTTTTAAAAGGCGGCAAAATAAACGCGCCAGGGAACGAATCGGAGCTGGAAATTTCCGGCGAAGAAGACCTCAAATGCAACAAAGAAGCGGCCGAAGTTTGCCCGACACAAGTTATTAAAGTTATAAAGTAAAAAGTTTATAAAGTCATATGACATACGATTTAATAATCATCGGCGGAGCGACTTCCGGTTTGACGGCCGGCATTTATTCCGCGCGAAAAAAACTTAACGCCGTCATTTTGACAAAAGAAATCGGCGGGCAGACTTTGCAGACGGAAAGCATAGAAAATTTTCCCGGATTTGAAAAAATTTCCGGTCCGGAGCTGATTGATAAAATTAAAGAGCAAGTTTTAAAATATGGCCTGCCGATAAAGTCCGGAATGGAAGTAAAATCAATTTCAAAAACCGGCGATATTTTTGAAATTTCTACGAACATGACGGATGGCATAAAAGCCAAGAGCGTGATAATCGCCACGGGCAAAAATCCGAGAAGATTGAGCGTGCCGGGCGAAAAAGAATTTGAAAACAAAGGCGTGGTTTATTGTTCCACTTGCGATGCGCCGCTTTTCGGCGGCAAGACGGTTGTCGTGGCCGGCGGAGGCAACTCCGGCTTGAATTCGGCTTTTGACCTCTTGAAATACGCCGTTAAAATCTATGTGATGGAAGCTTCTGATAAAATAATTGGCGACGAGTTTTTGCAGGAAAAACTGAAAGCTTCCGGCAAAGTTGAATTTATTACTGATGCGGAAATAAAAGAAATAAAAGGAAGCGGTTTTATAGAAAAAATAATTTATTTGGACAAAAAGAACGGCCAAACGAAAGAATTGACGACGCAAGGATTGTTTGTGAATATCGGCTGGTCGCCCAACTCGGCTTTTGCCAAAGGATTTGTAGAGATGAATGAATACGATGAAATAATCATAAACCCGAAAACCAACGAAACATCAGTCAAAGGCGTGTTCGCTTCCGGCGACGTGACGGACGTCAAATACAAGCAGTGCGTTATCGCTGCCGGAGAAGGCGCCAAAGCGGCTCTGTCGGCGTATGATTATTTGAAAGGAAAATAACAAAAAACTACGAAATAATATCGTTTGCGACGCCTTACGGAGCGCGGCGGCGCGAGTAGAGCAAATTTTCAGCAGAAAATTATGCGAGCTGAGCGAATGATATTATTTCGTAGTTTTTTTATTTATTTCTCCTTAGAAAAGCCGGAATGACATCCCAAGAGTCGTTGTCTTTTTCTTTACCCTTGTCGTTTCCGGCATCCTTGTTTTTGTCTTCTTTGGCTTTTTCCCGGAAATCTTTGAAGTCTTTCAAATCTTTGTTTTCGTTGGCCAAATTGACATTTGAAGACAGGGGAGATTTTCTGATTATGCCGGAAGAGTTTCCGGACAATCTTTCCGCCGGAAATCCGGTGGCGATGACGGTAACTTTAATTTCGCCTTTTTTCAGCCGTTCGTCGTTGATGGTGCCGAAGATAACCTTGGCGTCCGGGTCTATTGATTCGGTGATGATGGTGGCCGCGTTTTGAACTTCCACCATAGTCAAGTCCGGCCCGCCGGAAATAGCGAACAAGACACCCTTGGCTCCTTCAATTGAAATATCCAACAAGGGAGAATTGATGGCCATTTTGGCCGCTTCCTCCGCCCTTTTTTCTCCCTGGCCGTAGCCGATACCCATCAGAGCCGAGCCGGCGTTCTGCATAATCGTTTTCACATCGGCAAAGTCCACATTGATGATGCCGGGCATCGTGATAAGGTCGGAAATCCCCTCAACAGCCTGCCTTAAAACATCGTCGCAAATCTGAAAGGCGGAAAGAAAAGTAGTTTCTTTGCTCACAATGCTCAACAGCCGGTCGTTAGGGATGACAATCATCGCGTCCACCGCTTCTTTGAGATTTATCAATCCTTGTTCGGCCAGTCTGGACCGGTGGGCGCCTTCAAAGCCGAAAGGTTTGGTAACGACCGCGATAGTGAGGATGCCTTGTTCTTTGGCGATTCTGGCCACTATGGGCAGAGCTCCCGTGGCCGTGCCTCCTCCTTTCCCGCCGGCGACAAAAACCATATCGGCGCCTTTAATGCTTTCTTGGATCGCTTCCTTGGTTTCTTCGGCGGCTTTTTTGCCCAGTTCCGGATTCATCCCTCCGCCCAAGCCCTTGGTTATGTTTTTGCCGATGTGGATTTTTTTGTTGGCCAGGCTGTGATGGAGCTTCTGGGCGTCCGTGTCCACGGCGATAAATTCCACATTTTTAACCTTGGAACGGATCATATGGTTGACCGAATTGTTGCCGGAATTGCCGACCCCGATTACTTTTATTCTGGCGAAAGCTTCTATTTCCGGATTGACTTTTGTCATATTGCATTTAGTCTAACCCTTTTGATTTTTTAGGTCAAGGGTTTGGTCGCCAGACAGGTGAGACTGTTTTACGGCAGAAGATTATGAATCCATTTTTTAATGGCGGGCAATATGTTTCCTCCGCCTTTGGCCGATTTTTCGCTCTCATACAAATAATGATTATTGTTGAATCCGAAAACGCACAGCCCCAAAGCGACCGACCAGCCCGGGTCGTTGAGTATCTGATCTCTTAGATTAGTCGTCGGCGCCGTGATTACGAGCGAATTATTATTGGAGGGCATAAGAGTTCCGGTTTTTGCCGGAAGCTTCAGTGAGGCTTTGGCTATTTCTTCCACGCTGAACAGGTTGGAGCCGCTTCCGGTTAAAATGGCGCCGGCCGGAAGAACCTGGTTTCGATTTATTTTTTTCAGATGATTTTCTATCATTTCAAAAATGTCGTTCAGTCTGGCTTCTATGATGTCGGACAATTTTTTCTTGGACATAGTGTTTTCCGTTCCGTAATTTATTTTTATTCTCTCCGCTTCGTCCAACGGTATCTGCAGACCAAGGGCGATATCGTTGGTGATGTGCGAAGAGCCGATGGGAAAAACTTCCAAAGAGATGGGCAACCCGTCTTCAAACACAACCACGGAAACGGTGCTGGCGCCGATGTTGGCCATGACGCAGCCGGTTTCTTTCTGCTGTCTTGTCAGGACGGCGTAGCTGGTGGCCAAGGGAGAGGCGACGATGTCGTCTACGGACAAGCCGGAAGCCTCGATTGTTTTTATAAGGTCGGACAAGTGCTGGCTTAAGCAGGTGATTAAAAGAGTTTCCACTTCCAATTTCACGCCTTTCATTTCCGTCGGCCGGCCGTGGACTATCGCATTGTCAACTTTGAAGGAAAGAGGGATGGAATGGATCACTTTATTATTGGCCATATTGGTCAAGTTGGCTTCGCTTTGGGCGATGAGTCTTTTGATATCGTGGTCGGTAATCTCGCCGTCGGCCTTGGAAGTTCTTACCATGGCTTTGGAGCGATAAGAGCCGAGGCTGATGCCGCCGACGGAAACCATGGCGTTTCTTACGGACAGTCCGGAAATTTTTTCCAATGATTTTACGGCGGCGGAAATTGTCTTGGAAGCGTCTTCAAGGCTGGTGATGTAGCCCCTTCTGACTCCCTCGGATTCTTTTTGAGAGGCCGCCAATATGCGCAAAGAGCCGTCCTTTTTTCGCTCAACGACAATAGCCCTCACTGAAGAGCTGCCGATATCAAGGCCGGTTATTATATTGCGAGCCATATAATATTGCTTTCAGTATAAAACATTCTTATTTTTAAAGAAAGTGTGGATAAAATTCTTGCATTATTTCCAGTTCTTTTTCATCCATTTTTTGGCTATGTTTCAAGCCGGACAAGTGTAATAGAGAATGGATAAATAAATAAAAAGACAAACCGCCGTTTTTTTGGCAGTTTTTATTTATCAGAATCTCTCCTTCGTTTTCGGACAAAGGAAAAGATAAAACATTGGCGGAATAATCTTTCTGGCGGTAAAGCTTGTTCAATCTCCTCATTTCAACGCTTTTGGCATAAGAAAAACTCAGGTCATATTTTTCTCCCAACACCTGATTTTTAACCTTGAGCCAATCTTTATTCATCGCGCTTCTTATTCTATTTTGCCGAGTTTCCTGAGAAGGTCGATTTTTTTCGCGTAAGCCGCTTTTTTCAAAGCGTCTTCTTTTTTCTTCAGTTTTGATTTCGGCCTGGCTCTGAATCTCAAGCTTCGCGCTATGGGCAAATTTCCCGAAGACTTGACTCTTTGGCTGAAACGTCTCATTAAACCGGCCGTTGATTCGTTGTCTTTCTTTTTTACTTCAATCATAAAAAGTTATTTTCTGCCTGTTATTTTTTTCTTTATAATTTCTACGACCTTTTCCATGGGAACCGATTCTTGCGTCCCCGTGTCCATATCCCTTACCATAATGGAATTTTCCAAAACCTCTTTCTGCCCCAGTATTAAAACATACGGCGCTTTCATTTTGGACGCAAGCGACAGCTGGCTGTTAAGGTTGTCTTTGCTTATGGACTGGGCGATGTAAATGTTGGCCGTTCGGAACATTTCTATTATTCCCATACTCTTTTGTTTGGCGGACTGGCTAAGCTGAATCAAAAAAACTCTCGGCGTTCTTTTTGGTTTGGGCGCGATTTTCTTTTCTTGCATAGCCATCGCCACTCTGTCCGCCCCGATTCCTCCGCCCACTGCCGGAATGTCTCTCTTGCCCAATATTTTCGCCAACGGGTCGTATCGTCCTCCCGCGGCTAGCGCCAAAGATTGGCCTCCCGAACCTTCTTTTGGGTCAAGAAAAATTTCAAAAACGGTCCGGGTGTAATAATCCAAACCTCTCACCAGCTTGGTGTCCAGATAATAATTTATGCCGTTGTTTTCCAAGAATTCAAGAGTTTCTTTAAAGTGTTGTTTGCAGGGAGCGCATAAAGAATCTATGGATTGGGGGGCGTTTCTTTTTATTTCCGCGCATTTTGTTTCCTTGCAATCCAAAAGCCGCAAGGGATTTTCTTTGAATCTTCGCTTGCAATCCTTGCAGAGATTCGGCAAATGCTTTCTGTAATAAGCGACAAGTTTTTTCCGGTACTCGCCGCGGCACTCCTTGTCTCCGACGGAGTTGATGCGGACTATTACCTGGCCGAGGCCGAGCTCTTTGAGCGCCAGGGTGAAAATTTGGATGATCATCACTTCTCCTATCGGTTTGCTTTCGCCTATTATTTCCAAGCCGAACTGAAAAAATTCCCGGAACCGCCCCTTCTGGGGATTTTCATGCCGGAAAAAAGAACCCTTGTACCAAAGCATAACCGGCTGGGGGAGAGTGTGGAGGCCGTGTTCTATGTAAGCTCTCATCACCGGCGCCGTTCCTTCGGGGCGCAAAACAAGGTTGTTGTCCCCGTCGCTTTTTACGTAATACATCTGTTTTTCCACGATATCCGAAGTGGCGCCGACGGCGGCGGTAAAAAGGTCAACACTCTCCATGTGCGGAGTTTGAATGGGATTGAAGCCGTAATAAGAAGCGATTTCTTCCGCCTTGTCAAAAATGTTCTGGTAAAGAACGCACTCGTCGGCGAGCAGATCGTGCATTCCTTTGGGGCTTTGGATGTTTAATTTGTCAGACATTTTTCAATTTAACCGACAGAAAGTTAAAAATATTCATTTCTTCATCACTGACAAAGAGGGAAATGATTCCGAAATAAACATTTTAACTTTCTGTCTTTAATTTTAATAGCCGGGGAATAACCCGATTTTATTAAGAGGCCAGAGCCTGACGATAGATCGGCCGACTATCAGTTTTTTAGGCACCGGACCCCAGATTCTGGAATCGGAACTGGCATCGCGGTTGTCTCCCATCACAAAATACTCGTCGTCTTTGAGTTTAATCTCCTTGCCGTCCAAAATTATTTCTTCATTGGGAAGGGCGATGATTCTTTTTATGAAAAAAACCTTCGGGTTTTTCGGATAACGGAAAATTATGACATCGTCTTTTTTTGGGTCGCTTACTCTGTAGGAAATCTCGTCAACGATAAGGTAATCGCCGTCGTGGTAAGCCGGCTCCATAGACGCGCCACTGACTAAAAACGGCTGGGCGACCAAAAATCTTACAGGGATGACGATAATAGCCACGATAAAAATAAATTTTACGAAATCAAAAATCGCGCTTCCTTTTTTTTGCAAATTTTCTTCCATTTCTTGCTCATAATATAGCATAATTTTTGAGATTGCAACCCAATGTCAAGGCGAGACATTGACATTGGGTTTAGTCGCCCGGATGGGCGTAATGGGGAATTATCGCCTCGTCTAAAATTTTTTGGAATTTGATAAGCATTTTTATCAATCCAGCAACGGCGTTATTTTTCCCATAATATTTTTGTTTATTTCTTCCATCGCCAAAGGTTTGCCGTTTTTGGCGCAAGATATTCTTGCCCAATTATTATTCTTTTTTACAAGCGCTATGGCGCTATTTTTCGCGCCAGAAAGGTGTTTCAAGTCGCTCTCGTGGATATCCTTTTTTCCTTTGAGATAAATTTTCTTTTTTTGGGAATCTTTGTTTTTTAGCAATTTTTGAGAAATGGCAATCGGCATATCCAAATATATTATGGCATTAGGACGGGGAATTTTGAACACTTCATATTCCAACTCTTCCAGCCAAGCCAAAAATTCCTTTCTTTTTGCGGAGTTGGAAATTTTCCCGCCCTGATGAATTTGATTTGAACTGGCGTATCTGTCGGCTATTACGACAAATCCTTCGTTCAACCATTTTTCAATGACTTCTTTTTCTTCAAATCTGTCTCCGGCGTAAAGAATAGAGGCCAAATAAGGACTGACTTCGGACGATGTTCCGAACTCTCCGGACAAATATCTGCCCGCTATCTTTCCGAAAAAATTATTTTCATATTGCGGAAAATCTATTGTTTTCACTTTGTGCCCTGATTTTTTCAGCTTTTCCGCCAAAAGCTTGGTTTGAGTGGCTTTCCCGCTACCGTCGGTGCCGTCTATTACGATAAAAACACCTTTTTTCATTATCTGTATTAAAGGGCAATGATGCTGGTATGTCAACGAGAATCAATTTTGCAAAACAGCTCTCAAGGTGTTTTAATTAAGTCAATGAAACAAGCATGGCCGAAATATTTTAACGATCTTTTGATTAAAGGGGACCCAAAATCTCCAATAGGCATTGTTTCTTTGTGGCTGGATAAGAGAAATATCGCCAATATGTTGGGAAATAAAAACATAGAAGTTTCTTTAATCGGACAGCTGTATTCAAAAGACGGGATAAATTGGATATTGCGCAATATTTTTCTCAATCCTTTCATAAGAAAGTTGATAATATGCGGGGAAGACAAGTCCGGATCTGGAGAAGCGCTGGTTTTATTGTCAAAAAACGGAATTGATAATAATCGGACGGTTATAGGTTCTTCCGTTTATTTGCATGATGAAATAGAAAAAGAATACATTGAAGCTTTCAGAAAAAATGTTGAAGTTATAGATTTAAGGGGAGAAAATCCTACCGAAAAAATATTGGAAGAGATCAGTAACGCGAGCAAAAGCGATAGTCCGTGGATTGAGCCGAAAGAATTTCCGGAGGCGATTCTTCATAGTCCGGAAACTATGCCTTCGGAACAATGCGGTTTTAAAATAGAAGGAGAAAAAATGGGAGACATTTGGCTGAAAATTCTTGACACTATAATGCGCTTCGGCAATGTGAAAAAATCCCAGCACTCTTCGGATCAGCGGGAGGTTGTTAATTTGATAAGCGTGATAACCGGAGAAAATGTTGATGCCATTGTTTGGAAGCCGTATTTTCTTTTTACAAAAGAGGAATTGCAAAATTACCTTCCGCAAGTGCTTACGAAAAATCCGATTCCCAATGTGGAATATACTTACGGACAAAGACTTAGAGATCACGACGGAATAGACCAGATAAAGTCTATAATTGAAGACTTGAAGAAAACTCCTTATTCAAGAAGAGCGGTGGCGGTAACTTGGAAAGTCGCCAAAGATCATAACAATCAGCACGCGCCTTGCCTTGATTTGATCCAATGCCTTGTCCAAGACAACAAGCTTTTCTTTACGGCTTATATTCGCTCAAACGATATGTTCAGGGCGTGGCCGATGAACGCTTTGGCGCTTCTTCATCTGCAAAAAACAATCGCCGAAGAAGGAAAGTTTAAAATCGGGCCTTTGACGATTATTTCTTCGTCCGCTCACATATATTCCGATTGCTGGAATGACGCCAAAAATATTTTGGAAAAATACGGAGAATCGGCGGCTTGCCGTTTTGACCCTAGAGGAAACTTTGTCATCAATATTGAAGGCGGAAAAATAAAAGCGAAACAATTATCCTCGTCAGGACAGCAAATTTTTGAATTTTCAGGTAAAACTGCCAGAGAGGTTTTTGATAGTATTTGTATAAATCAAGGAGTGTCTTTGATTGAACACGCTTTTGATTTAGGGGCGGAATTGCAAAAAGCGGAAATCGCGTTGAAGCAAGGCATGACATACGCTCAAGACCAGTTTTTGAAATTTGATAAGTAAAAAATTACAAGCTAACGAACTTGGACATTCAATATCCAAGTTCGCGTAATGTTTCAAGGAGCGCGTAAGGTCTTTTCTGTTACCAAGAATTATGATAATATTTATTTTACATGATACTTTCAGACAGAGATGTAAAAAAAGCTATAAAAGACGGCAGAATTAAGTTTATGCCCGAATTAAGCAACGATCAAATCGGCCCGGCGTCAGTGGACCTTAAGCTTGATAATAAATTTAAAATTTTCAAACAAGGCAAATATTTGCATTTGGATGTTAAGAAAGGCATACCGCCGGAATTTATGGAAGATGTGATTATAAAAAAAGACGAAGCTTTCATTCTTCATCCCGGCACTTTTGCCTTGTCTTCCACTAAAGAGTACATTTATTTGCCGGACGATATTGCGGTAAAAGTAGAAGGGAAAAGCACCTTGGCCAGAATGGGTATACTTGTGCATACTGCCGGTTTTGTGGACCCTGGTTTTGAAGGGACAATCACTTTGGAGCTTTCCAATCAGGCCAATTTACCCATAGCCATATATCCGGATATGTATATTTGTCAGATAAATTTCCACACTATGTCTAGTCCGGCCGAGGTGCCTTATGACAAACGCAAGAAATCTCTTTATTCAAAAAGCGTGGGTCCTAAAAATGCCGACACTAGAAATCTTTTTGAAAAGAAAAAATAAGATGCTAATATAATTTTATGCGTTACATCGTCGGTTTGGGAAATCCGGGGGAAGAATACGAAATGACTCGCCATAATGCGGGGCGAATGGCTGTTTTGGAGTTGGTGAAAAAAGAAAAAATTGATGAGCCGAAGTTTAATAAAAAATTAAAAGGGTTGACGGCAAAAGGGGAGATTGGCAAAGAAAAAATTCAGATAATTTTGCCGGAAACTTTTATGAACAAGTCCGGCGATAGTTTGAAGCCGCTTGCCCTTTCCGTCAAGAAAGCCGAAAACTTAATTGTTGTTCACGACGATATTGACCTGCCCTTGGGCAAGATAAAAATTTCTTTCGGCAAAAATTCCGGCGGGCACAAAGGCGTGGAATCGGTGATAAAAGCCGTCAAGACTATAAACTTTACGCGGGTGAGAATCGGCATTTCTTCAACCAACGCCAAGGGCGCGGTAAAAAAGCCGTCCGGCGATAAACTTTTGAACTACATTATCGGCAAATTCAAACCGGCTGAATTGGCGGAGATGAAAAAAGTTGCCAAAAAAGCGGCCGAAGCTTTAAAAGTTATCGTGTCCGACGGAACAGAAAAGGCGATGGGGGAGTTTAATTGATAATATTGATAATTCTGTTATATAAATAAACAGGAATCTACTCTTCCTGAACCCTTATTTTTTTGGTTTGGATTTTTCGGGCGAGGGGAAGGCGGATGGTCAAAATGCCGTTTTTGGCGGAGGCTTCGGAGTTTTCCGCGTCTATTTCATCGGACAAAGAAATTGTCCGGCTGAAACCGCCCCAGTAGAGCTCTTGGCAAACGGCGTCTTCCTTTTCCATCAAACGATTGCTTTCTCTTTTCCCTCTTATGGTGACGGAATCTTTGTTTATGGAAATATCCAAATCGTCCGGCTTTACTCCGGCCACGATAGATTGGATGATTACTTCGTTTTCACCTTGGAAAACATCAACAGCCAGTTGGCCTTCTTCATCGTCAACGCTTTCTCTGCCGATATCGGCGTTGGACTGGTTGTAGCCGCCATCTTCTTCATAATCCGCATTTTCCGGCGTTAACCCCGTCAGTTTCTCAAAAAAAGTTTTTTTTTCTTTTGACATAAAAAATTATTACTTAATATTGCTTTTGACCTTTTCAAAAATAAAAATTAAAACTATTATTATAAACCACAGAGGCATCAGCGCTTTCAAAATATTTCCTCCTCCGTTTTTTATTATAAGGTAGTTGAAAGCAAAATGCAAAAGTCCGGCAACAACCAGTCCGATGTAAGTGTTCCTTTTTAGATTTTTCCTGTTTTTTCTCATAGAAAAAGCTATAAAAATGCCCACGATGGCCGAGGAGGCGGTATGCAGGAGCGTCGCTCCGATAAATCTCATGTTGCCTATGTCTATTCCCGACAGTATTCCGTTATTGTTAAAAGTTTTTATGATAAAAAGCGTATTTTCCAAGCTGGCAAAACCAAGAGCCGCCGTGATCATATAAATTATGGCGTCCACCGGTTCGTCAAAACAAGATTTGCAAAAGGCCGTTTTTCTGGCGGCGGCGTATTTCAAAATCTCTTCTATGAAGGCCCAAACCAAAAGAGACAAACCGCCAGTCAAGCCGATGGGGAATGAAACAATATATTCAAGAATCATGGCCAAGGGAACCGCAATCATTCCGGCAATGAATGTGGATATTAAGGCGGACCGCGGTTCCGGGTGGCTGTCTTCTTTGAGCCAAAACCAAAGCCACAGCAATGACGGGACAAATCCTCCCGCGATGGCAAAAAATAAATTTGACGCTGTTAGATTTTCGGCCATTTTTCAATGATTAACATTTTATTTCCGCTTGAATCGGCGGAAATCATCGACCAGATTTCCTCGGTGATAAAGGGCATAAAGGGGTGAAGAAGTTTCAACGCGCTAGCCAAAATTGAAGATAAAACATTTCCGCGTTCCTCGCTGTTTTTCGTTTTAGAATATTCTATGTATTTGTCGGCAAAATCATGCCAGACAAAATCATAAATAATATGCAACGCCCGCCCGAAGTTATAATTATCCACATTTTCTGTCACCGATTTTACAACTTGTTCCAATTTTTCATAAATTTCTTTATCTTCTTTTGATAAGTTTGAAGTTTGAATTTTTTTGGAAATTCCGTTTCGTGTAATCACGAAACGGCTGATGTTCCATAACTTGTTGGCAAACTTCTTGCCGGCCAAGAGGTGAGACTCGTCAAATTTTATGTCTTGTCCTCCCATCATTTGGTAAATCAAGCCGAATCGGGTGGCGTCGGCGCCGTATTTATCAATCAAAACCAACGGATCAATTCCGGTGCCCAACGATTTTGACATTCTTCTGCCGTCTTTGGCCATAACTGTCGGGTGGATTATTATGTCTGAAAAAGGTTTTTCGTTCATAATTTCCAGTCCGGAGAAAATCATCCTGGTCACCCAAAGATTGATAATACCTCTGTCGGTAGAGAGAACTTGGGTGGGATAAAATTCTTTCAAATCTCCCGTTGATTCGGGCTTGCCCGCCGCAGTTTTAACGGAGGCGGGCCAGCCGAGCGCGGCAAACGGCCACAAAGCCGAAGAAAACCAAGTGTCCAAAACATCATCAACGCCGTCTATCGGAATTTTGTGTCCCCACCAGATTTGTCTGGAAATACACCAGTCTTTGATGTTGGACAGCCAGTCCAGGTATATTTTTTCCCATCGTTTGTCGTTGAATTTTATCTCTCCTTTTTGGACGACCCCAACGGCCTTTTTGACCAGTTCGTCCATTTTCAAAAACCATTGGATGCTCGGGCGGGGTTCTATGGCGGTGTTGCATCGGTAACAAACTGATATTCTGTTCGGATAGCCTTCAATTTTTTCTATCAAGTTAAGCTGTTGGAGTTTTTCTGCCGCTTTTTCTCGGGCATCTTTGGCGGAAAGCCCTTCAAATTCTTTTCCGGCTTCGGCCGTCATTTTGCCGTATTGGCTGATGATGACGATAGAAGGCAGTTTGCGCCGCTCGGCGATTTCAGCGTCGGCCAGACTGTGAGCGGGAGTAACTTTGACCGTTCCCGCGCCGAAATCTTTATCAACGCTTTCGTCCGCTATAATGGGAATTTCTCTGTTTGTGATTGGCAGTACAACTATTTGGCCGATTAAATTTTTATATCTTTCGTCATTCGGATTGACCGCCACGGCCGTGTCGCCGAGCATCGTTTCCGGCCTGGTGGTGGCAACAACCACAAACTTGGAAGCTAAACTTCCACTTGGAAGTTTAGCTTCCAAGTGGGATTGTTTTATCGGATATTTGATAAAATATAATTTTGACTGTTGTTCCAGATATTCTATTTCCAAATCGGACAGGGAAGTTTGGCATCTCGGACACCAGTTTATGACTCTTTCGCCCTGGTATATCCAGCCCTTTTTATGATAATGCAAAAAGGCGGCTTTTACCGCTTCGCCGTATTTTTCGTCCATCGTAAAACGAGTTCGCGACCAGTCGCAGGAAGAGCCTATTTTTTTAAGCTGGTCCAAAATTATGTTGCCGTATTTTTCTTTCCATTCCCAAACTTTTTCCAGGAATTTTTCTTTGCCCAAACTATGACGGGAAATTCCCTGTTTCTTCAAATCTTTTTCCACCACATTTTGAGTGGCGATGCCGGCGTGATCGGTGCCGGGAATCCATAATGTTTTGTAACCCCGCATTCTTTTTTGACGGATCAGAATGTCTTGGATTGTGGCATTTAAGGCGTGACCAATATGCAGAGCGCCGGTTACATTAGGCGGGGGCAGAGCAATGGTAAACGACTGGCCGTTTCTTTCGGGCAACTTGTCAGGATTAAAATAACCGCTTTCTTCCCAAAGCTTGTAAATTCGCCCCTCGGTCTCCTTCGGGTCGTAAGGTTTCAGCAATTTTTCGTTGATTTTATTTGTTCTCTCGTCACCCATAACGCCATTTTAGCAGAAAAGCTTGGCGGAGGGCAAATACAAGGCTAATGTCAAGGTCTCGCCTTGACATTCCGGATACTTGAAAATAAGGTCAAGACAAGGCATAATAACTTAATGAATAGGGCGAAAATGAAGAAAAAAGAGAAACTGATTTCGTTATTGGCTGAAATTGGCGCTTCTTTCGTGAGATTTGAGGTTGACCCGAAAGCGATGGTGACTGTGACTAGAACGGAGTTGTCGGATGATTCGCGGACGGCCAAGTTTCTTGTCAGCGTTTTTCCGAAAAATAAAGAGAGGGAAATTTTGGCCAGTCTCAACAAAAAAAATTCCATTTTCAAAAATTATCTTATGGCGAAAACAAGGATGAAGTTTTTGCCGTCGGTGTTTTTTGAGCTGGATAGAAGCTGGGAAGTTGAACTGAAGATTGGCAGTATAAAGATATGATTCGGCCGCGTAGCCAAGTGGTAAGGCAGAGGTCTGCAAAACCTCTATTCGCGAGTTCGATTCTCGCCGCGGCCTCAAAACTTAATAGCGCCTGAGTGGTGGAATGGTATACACGTAACACTTAAAATGTTATGGGCGCAAGCCCATGTGGGTTCGAGTCCCGCCTCAGGCAAATGTTCGGAACGAACTTTATAAATAAAAGGACTCGAACGGAATGACCAAAGTCATTCCGCGGGATTTTCCATAAGAAAATCGAGTCCCGCCTCAGGCAAAATACTTGATTTTAAGCCCCAATTTCTTTATCCTTAAAGTGTTTTAAAAAATGCCTCGTTAGCTCAGTTGGTAGAGCAGCTCCCTCTTAAGGAGATGGTCGGGGGTTCGAATCCCTCACGAGGCAGCGAACGAAGTGAGTTGACGAGTGAGGGATTCGAAAGCCGGAGGAAAATTTTTGTTTCAAAAATTTTATGAGGCGGGGTCGCGGAAAATTGCGCAGCAATTTATCTGTGACCGAATCCCTCACGAGGCATCCGAGTGAAATTCAAGCCGGGGTGGTGAAATGGCAGACACGCCAGCCTTAGAAGCTGGTGGGGGCAACCCCGTGGAGGTTCAAGTCCTCTCCCCGGCACCAGTAGTAACTTGTGCTGTAATTATACACTTTGCACGAACCTTTTTCGAGCGGAAACTGAACGAATGAATCAGCCCTGCCACCGCCTCCAAGTATTCGGGCAGTGCGTGGGGCTTCAATGCGGACGAAGTTTTGGCAAAACTATTTTTTGGGGAAAGGATTTTTCGTTTTGCCTCGGCTGATTTCCCGCCCGCAGAAAGGGGTCTGGGGAGGAATCCTCCGCTTGCTCCGCTGTTTTCTTTTGGCGAAATTCGGGCGGGCATAAATTGAGAAAAAATTAAATTTATGTTAGTATAGTTGTGAGGGTTAGTTTCAACGCTCATACTTATACTATCATACTATGGAAAGTAAGAACAATAGACAAATTGGGGATAAAATAAAAGTCTTTCGAGCAAAGCAAGGACTGACACAAGACGCCCTCGCGCGAAAGTGCGATATTCCCTATACAACACTAACCAAAATTGAATCAAATGTTATAACGAAACCGTCAATCCAAACCGTAACCAAGATTGCCGAGGGATTGGGAATAAGTATTGATAATTTGATAAAATAAAACTATGTCATTAGTAACTATCCCCGAAGCATCAAAATGGGCATCAGAACATCTCAAAAAAGACGTTTTGCCTACAAATATTTCTTACCTTGTCCAATATGGAAAAGTAAAAAAACATGGAGAGAGCGGCTCGACCATGGTTGATTTGAATGATTTAAAAAAATATTACGATTCATATAACGGTAAACGTGAAGTAAGTTGGAAAAATAATCTAGGGAACGATTTAAATTGGACGCTTTCTTTTGATAATTTAAGAGAGGTAGATACCACAAAACATGTTCATCGACTCCACCCATACAAAGGCAAATATATTCCCCAGCTTGTTGAATATTTTATAGATAATCACACTGATGATTTTAAGAAGGAAGTCTATTTCAAAACTGGCGATATTATTCTCGATCCATTCTTGGGCTCTGGGACGACAATTATCCAATCGCTTGAAATGGGTATTCATTCCGTTGGTATAGATGTTTCAGAATTTAACTGCATGATCTCAAGTTGTAAGGCGACACACTATGACGACGAATATTTACAAAATGCGATTAAAAAATTGATTGCTTCGCTCGATTCTTTTGAGCATGACAATAAAATTCAGGATTTTGAAAACGAACTTTTAGCCGAACTTGCCAATTTTAACTCGGTACACTTTCCGGGTTATGACTTCAAATACAAAGTTAATCAAGGAAATTTTGATGAAAATAAATTTGCCGCAGAAAAAGAGAAGGAGTTTTTGCCTATTTATCAGAAATTACTCAAAAAGTATTCAATTAAGCTAAAACAGGGCAAATCCGATTCTTTTCTTGATATTTGGTTTATGGATAATGTTCGTCGCGAAATAGACCATGTTTTTCAAACGATTAAACAGGAAAAAGATGTTAAGACGCGGAAAATGCTTGCGCTTATTTTGAGCAGAACAATTAGATCGTGCCGTGCAACTACGCATAGCGACCTAGCAACTCTCAAAGAACCTCAACTTACGACTTATTATTGCTACAAGCACAAAAAAATCTGCAAACCCCTTTTCTCGATAACGAACATGCTCAATCGCTACGCTCTCGATACTTTAACTAGAATCAGAGAATTTAACAGATTACGCAAACCTGCCCATTATTCTGTATTAACTGGTGATTCAAGAGCTGTAAATATTTTTGAGAAAATAGAAAAGCAAAATCCAGAATTTTCTAAAATTTTAAAGAAGCAAAAAATAGCAGGTATTTTTTGCTCGCCTCCCTATGTTGGACAAATTGATTATCATGAACAACACGCTTACGCATATGATCTTCTCGGATTTAAGCGCAAGGATGATTTAGAAATTGGTCCGCTGTACAAGGGGCAAGGAATGGAAGCTCGCCGGTCTTATGCACAAGGGATTGCGGATGTGTTAAATAACTGCAAGCAATATCTCAAAGCGGATTTTGATATTTTTCTTGTGGCAAATGATAAATATAATCTCTACCCAGAAATTGCGGAGAAAGCAGGAATGAAAATTGTGAATCAGTTTAAGCGACCTGTGTTAAACCGAACGGAACGCGATCGAAATCCGTATTCAGAAATTATATTTCATTTTAAAGTAAAATAATCATATGGCTTTATCTAAAAAATCAAAAATTGAAGTTTACCAATTTCTCAAAGAGAAAATCCTAAGGAAGATTGCGGATTATGATTTGAGCGATGAGGATTCAGCAAAACCTTTTCAATATGCCCTTTTCACAAAGAAGGGTTATTTAGCAAAAGGATTTATACATGGTTGCGAAACCGCACTTGGTAGTTGGCATGAATCAGTTGCGAAAATCATTGCCAAAGAAAATTTTAAGGTAGCAAAAAAACTACAAGGAGCAGAGAAACTGCAGGGCAAAATCACGAACGAGGCACAGCGAACATTTGAGAATATACTCAGTGATCTTGATAGTGTGAAGCGAGAACCAAGTCATACAAAAGAGTCAGAAGAAATCTATAATGCAAGTCAAGGCAACAAAAATTCGGTTAATAGAATCCAAACTGTTGATCTTTATCTTGAACGAGATAACGGCGAAGAAATTTATTTTGAGATAAAAGGACCGAAGCCAAATAAAAATGAAATGAGGGCTGCAAAAAGAGATCTTCTAGAAATCTATGCGATGAAAGCAAGAGAGGGTAAAAAGGTGAAAGTATTTTTAGGTATGTATTATAACCCTTATGCACCGCAAGAATACCAACGATGGACGTGTATTAAATTTTTCGACAAAGGCAATGACTTCCTTATTGGAAAAGATTTTTGGGATTATTTTGGCGGGGCTGGTACTTTTGAAGATTTGATTAAAATTTATGAAGAAGTTGGAGAAGAAATAAGACCGGAGTTAGAAAAGAAATTTAAAAAAATAATTGAAACAAAAATAGATTAAAAAAGATTTTTGAGATTGCCTCATAAAACATTATGGATATTCAAACGATTACAAATTGGGCTAATCAAAATCAAGGATTGTTGGCGATTATTTTATTTCTAGCCACTTTGATAATTGGTTGGGTATCAGGATTTTTCAAATGGATTTTCAAAAAAGACAAAACACCTTTTATAAGTGCTGGTGGAGATATTAAAGCTGGTGGCAATATAACTGTTGGGAATAAAACATTCATTCAGAAAAGCGGGAAAAACAGTGAGAATATACAAGGCGAAAATATTACGACAAACAAATATGGTGGAGATAAGTAATCAAAAATCAGGAGATAACTCAACAAATCTTCAGGCAGGAGGTGCTATTACTGTGAACAATAACGCCGTTGCACTTTATTCGATTGAGGAAGTTTCCAAGCAATTGCTGGGGTCGGTTTTTGGAGAATTACCAGATGAAACAAAAACACAAATCACACAAAACCAAAAATCATATTTTCAAGCACTCACTGAAAATTTGCAGAAAATTGTCAAAGATAGTTCCAATCTTAAAAAAGTCATTGATTCACCAGATTTTCAATATATTTCTAAAAAAGCATCTATTTCAGCAAGCCGTTCATCTTCAACAGATTTACATAAAAATCTTTCTTCTCTTATAGTCCAACGAGTCAATTTTGATAACGAGGATTTGAAAAGAATTGTCTATAACGAAGCAATCACGACTATTGAAAAATTAACTACGGATCAGCTAAAAATACTAACTCTTTGTTTTTTACTCAAGAGAACGAAACTAAGCGGACTAACTAATCTTGAACAGTTCAAACAATATCTAGAACAAAGAGTTAAACCATTTATTGATTTCAAACGAACAACCGCAGAATTTGAACATCTTGCATACGCAGGATGTGCCAGTATCAGCATTGCCAGCCACGATATAGTCGCGTTATTCAAGGGGAATTACCCCGATATTTTCAAAGATACCGATAATCCCGAAGAATTATTGGCTGGCAATGATACTGCAACAAAATTGATCTCTGCTTGGAAAGAAACACAGATTCAGAATATGAATTTAACTTCTGTCGGAATAGTCATCGCCAGTACATTTTACGAGCAAACTACTGGCGATAGAATGAATATTGATATTTGGATAAATTAGCCCGCCCGAATTTCGCCAAAAGAAAACAGCGGAGCAAATGGAAAATTCCTCCCCAAACCCCTCCTGCGGGCGGGATTCCAATTCGCCAAATCCTTTTTGCGCCAATAAGGATTCATATATGGGATTATACCTCCATATTGAGGATAAGCGCAATAGTTGATAAACTGTTAATATCAATATGGCTCAAATATCCAAAACATTAGGACAAAACATCAAGCGGATACGGCTTAGCCGTAAAATGTCGCAAGGCGACATTTGTCGAGCGATAGAGATGGATAGAAGCTATATGAGCGCGATTGATGTTTCGGTTGATGAATTATTGAAATAAAATAAAAACCTATGTCTAATCCAAAAATAATTTTAGTAACTGGCTGCGCCGGTTTTATTGGTGGCAATTTTGTAAAACAGTTTAGGAAAAAATTTTCAAAAGCTAAAATTATTGGAATTGATGATTTTTCAACTGGAAGAAAAGATGTACTCAATTCATCAATTATTTTTTACGAGGGATCAATTTTAGATGAAAATCTTTTGGAGAAAATTTTTTCTAAACATAAGCCAGAATATGTTTTTCATTTCGCCGCATTGCCAAGAGTTTCTTATTCAGTTGAACACCCGCGTCATACAAGCGAAGTTAATATTGTTGGAACGGTCGCACTTTTAGAAGTGGCGAAAAATCATGGCGTGAAAAGATTTATCTATTCGTCATCTTCATCTGTTTATGGTGGTGCAAAAAAATTGCCAACGAAAGAATCTGAAAGTTTTCCTGACCCAAAATCCCCTTATGCCGTCCAAAAATATGTCGGAGAGCCGTTTTGTAAAATTTTTAGTGAGCTATTCGGACTTGATACTGTTTGTCTTCGTTATTTCAATGTTTTCGGTCCTGGCCAATATGGGGATTCGCCCTACTCAACGGTCGTATCCGCTTGGTTAGAATCATTATATTTTCCGAGAAAGAAAAAAGCTTTTATTGAGGGCGACGGCAATCAATCCAGGGATTTTTGTTATGTGGACAATGTAATCTTGGCAAATATTTTGGCTATGCGGTCAAAAAGTGATTTTAATGGAGAAGTATTTAATGTCGCGTATGGAAGCCATATAAAAATCAATGAGGCGAAAAAAGTGATAGAGAAATATACAAATAAGAAACTGAATTTAGAGAAACGCCCACCAAGATTGGGAGACGTAAAACATACTCACGCCGATATTTCAAAAGCTAAAAGATTGTTGGGTTATAATCCGACAGTAAATTTTAACGAGGGATTAAAGCAAACAATTGAGTGGTTTAAATCACGCAAAATATGAAAGAAAATCAAAAACATAATTTAAGAACTTGGATTGAAATCAATCAACAATCCTTGAAAAATAATTACAGTATATTCAGACGCTTGATTGGGCCAAAATGTCTTTTAATGTCCGTTGTCAAATCAAATGCATACGGCAATAGTTTGATTGATTTTTCGCGTGCCACAGAAAGTTTAGGAGTTGATTGGTTTGGCGTCGATTCGATTGTTGAAGCGGAAAGTTTAAGGAAGGCTGGTCTAAAGAAACCGATTTTGGTTTTAGGCTATACATTAGAAAATAAAATAGAAACTGCTTTCAAAAATAATATCTCTTTAACAATTTCTGATTTCTCAACCCTGGAAAATTTAAAAAACATCAAAATTCGTGGCCATAAATTAAAAATTCATATAAAAATTGATACGGGAATGCATCGCCAAGGATTTTTTGTTTCAGAAATTCCTGCCGTAATAAAAATTATAAAATCGCACCCAACCATAATACTTGAGGGTGTTTATACTCATTTTTCTTCGGCAAAAAATCCAGCATTTCCTTCCATAACATTTAATCAGATTGAACAATTCAAAAAGGCTATTGGCCTTTTTGAATCAGCTGGATTTAGGGGATTTATAAAACATGCCGCGGCGACATCTGGTACAATTATTTTCCCGCAAAGTCATTTTGATTTGGTCAGAATCGGAATTGGACTCTGTGGACTTTGGCCATCGAAAGAGACCAAAGAAGCATTTAAGAGAGAAGTTAAACTGGAACCAGTTTTATCATGGAAAACAATCGTAGGCCAAATTAAAAGTTTACCCAAAGGAAGTAAGGTTGGCTATGATCTGACCGAAACGCTTAATCGTCCTTCAAGGGTTGCGGTTTTACCAATTGGCTACTGGCACGGATTTCCGAGATCGCTTTCAGGTATTGGCAAAGCCTTAATTAAGGGCAGCGAAGTGAAAGTTATTGGTCGAGTTTCGATGGATATGGTTAGTGTTGATGTAACGGATGTCAAAAATATAAAAGTTGGAGATGAAGTAATTTTAATTGGAAAAAGTGAAAAATCAGAAATTTCGATTGACGATTTAGCCTATTTAAGCGATACTATCAATTATGAAATTACTACTCGCCTTAATCCATTGATAAAAAGAATTGTGGTTTGAGATTAAATCTCAAGCTTTGGCGCAAAAATAATTTGGCGAATTGGAATCCCGCCCGCATTCCTCCCCAGACCCCTTTCTGCGGGCGGGAAATCAGCCGAGGCAGGGCGAATCCATATCCTCAGTCAATTGTTTCGCCCTGCCGAGTCCGCATTAGTTCTTCTCAAAAAAAGTTCGCGCAAAGTGTATAATTACAGACACCATTGAGGAAATTGCAAGTCGTGAAAGCCCCGCGCGCTGGCGAGTACGCCAGCAATCCCGAAAGAAAAAACACTCCTTGCTTTTCGGATTTGCGCGGGGGTGGAATTTCTTTTGAAAAAGGGAAAGGTGTTTTTCTTTCGGGGTTCTGTCCTAGAAGTTTCTGGGCAGGTGGCGGGACAAAATGTGGAACTCGGACGGCGCGGGAGGATGGGTTTGGGGAGGAATCCTCCGCTTGCTCCGCTGTTTTCTTTTGGCGAATTTCGGGGCGGGCAAACAAAAAGATACTCAATACCCTTTACTCTTTTTGTAATGACACTAAATCTACTTGATTGATATTTTTATCAAAACCTAACAATTTTTCATCTGAAAAAAATTTAATTATTCCAACACTGTGCCAAATTGCTAAGTTAATATTGGGGACCAAAAATTCAAATTGTTGATCGTCAGTTCTGTTAAGATGTAGCTTGAAACTTTCATGATTAGGATGAACAAACCTACAAATTGATCTATATTTTTCATCATGGCTTTCTTTAAATTTGGGCGGTAAAAAACTATCTTTTATCTCGTTCAAAATTTCTTTAAGATTCCATTTTTTATTATCAAAAAACTCATTCAATCTAAATAAAATTTGTTCTTCTAACGAACCAGAAAATATGTAGAAAGTTTTTATATACAATTCATAAACATATCTGTAAAGGTATATAGATAGGAAAACATCATTGTTAAAGAGACTATTTTCCGTCGATACATTTAAAGAATATATTTTATTTAAGACACTTGAAGCAAAATACTCCTTCGGATTATCTTTTCTAGTTACAAGTCCAAAATTAAAAGCTGGCTTAATAATTTTGTTTAATGAAACAATTTTATTTTGCAAAGAGTTTTTTAATGGGTTACGAAAAATCATATTGTTTTTTGATTATTGGTAGACATGTGGATAACCTTGCTTGCATAAGGCCACATACTTCTTGCACTCTTTGAGCCGGCAAAGAGATGCGGATATTTTGTAAATACAAAGGGATAAAAGGATTTGTAAAACTCTACAACGATGCTTTAAGGTATCAATATATGATTA
>Ga0209211_10001637_pt1 | contig 41612 bp, 45 predicted proteins | sample RifGroA2_FD_183992 | JGI IMG/M metagenome (GOLD analysis project Ga0209211, IMG submission 183992) | Groundwater microbial communities from Rifle, Colorado, USA - Groundwater A2 (SPAdes) (version 2) | ecosystem: Environmental > Aquatic > Deep subsurface > Groundwater | place: Rifle, Colorado...
CGCTTAATCCGGTAAAATTGAAAAATATTATAGACCAAAAAATCAAAAAAATTAGGGAAATGCAAAGTTAGATATTATATGTCCCAACCGATGGGACCAAAGTTACATTCTTAGATGACTAAATGCGTAGGTTATCCCCATGCGGGTTTTAGGCTCAAAAGTAAACACAAAGGGTTTGATTTTCCATTCTCCGATTCGCGCGAATTGGAGAACGAGGGGGTGGGGAGATTCTTGTTTTCCCCTCCCTTAAAATAAGGGAGGGCGAGGGAGGGTTATGAATCAATCCCACAATCATCCCTCTCCCCGCCCAATCTCCTCTCCCGCGGCTGGGAGAGGGCTGGGTGATGGGCATTCTGCGATTCGCGCGAATCGCAGACCAAGAGGTGAGGGCGGCGGGGAGTATTTTGGGAAAATCCCATGGCAGCATAACCGCTTTTGCCACCGTGGAACGCTTCGCGCCCGCTTTAGTCCGGGCCTTGTTTTGTTCTCCCCAACGCGGTAGGATAGGGGAATGCTTATGGGTAAATTTAATTTCACAGACGAACAGGATTTTGAAAAAGTGCGGACGTCCGCCGAAGCTTTTTATGGCACTATAGACAAAGTGCGTTGCCCATATTTTGGAGAAGATATTGCTTTTAATGCAAAGGGATTGCGACATTTGAAGTTTAAGGCCGACCAACAGGCGCGGCCGCATAAAGATCAATACAGCCGCCTGAAACTTATCCGTTATGCTCCCGAAGTTTTGAAATTATCAAGAACCGTGCAGGGTATTTGGTCAGTGAGGCGTTTTGAAGAACAGAAAACAAACAGTCGCTGGAAACAAGTGATGAAAGAAGTTATGTATTACGAGTTTGTAGCTGTATTGGATTCAGTACGCGTTAAGGTTATTGTGAAACAGGCCTCGGGCGGAGAAAAGCATTTTTGGAGCGTAATTCCGTTTTGGGGAATTGATACAAATACCAGTAGACGGATTTTACATAGTGGTGATCTAGAGCATGATTAAACTAAAAAACGCCGCAATGCGGCATTTTTTAGTGGTGCCTGGTTACAGCTTGGATAGCCGTGACAGGGCCAAGGCCCTCCAAGCACCAATTACACTATAGCATGACAAATGCTTGTTTGTCAATAGTTTTATCCACATGCCGGTTCTAGATTAACAATTAAGCCCAAAAGGGCGTGATTTTCCATTCTGCGATTCGCGCGAATCGCAGACCAAGAGGTGGGGGGTATGAATCAATCTCCTCTCCCCGTGGGAGAGGGTCGGGTGAGGGTGGCCTGCCATCAATGCCGCTCGTATCGCGGCGGGGAGTACTTTGGAAAAATCTCATGGCAGCATAACCGCTTTTGCCACTGTGGAACGCTCCGCGCCCGCTTTAGTCCGGGCCTTGTTTTTTTTCCCCAACGCGATAGGATAGGGGAATATGGAGGACATAAGTCAAAGTGCAAAAAAACCAAAACACAAAGGCGCGGGACATAGGAAACGTTTGCGTGACAGATTTTTACAGGCCGGACTTGACGGATTTCATGACTACGAAATCGCGGAGCTGCTGCTCACCATGGGAACCCCGCTGAAGGATTGTAAAGGCATGGCTAAAGTAGCGATTAAAGAATTTAAGGGGTTGCGCAATGTACTGGACGCTTCACTGGATGAGCTGCAGAAAATAAAGGGAATCGGTCCGTCGAATGCATTCGGTATAAAATTGTTTCAAGCAGTGGGAGAACAGTACGCAAAAGCGCGAATCCCAAAAAGAGCGGCATTGACGCTACCGGAAATTGTAGCCGATTACGCAAGGAAAAAAATCGGCGCAAAGAAGAAAGAGCACTTCATGATTATGTGCCTTGACTCCCGTAACCGCGTAATCAAAGATGGCAACGTATCGGTTGGCACGCTTAACGCCAGTTTGGTCCATCCCAGCGAGGTATTTTCCGAAGCCATTAGCGCCAATGCCGCGTCGGTAATTTTCGCGCATAATCACCCGTCCGGAGACACTGAACCTTCAAGCGATGACTTATTGATTACAAAAAGATTGGTGGAAGCAGGAAAAATAATGGGAATTGAAGTGGCGGATCATATCGTCGTTACTCAAAATACGTTTTTTAGCTTCAAAGACAAAGGTCTGATTTAATCAAAAGTATTTTGATAGAGCAGGTATGATACATACTTGGATTATTACAGTTGGGTTATTGCTGGATTTAATTGGGGCACTCGTTTTAATCATTTATAAACTTAGAATTAGATCTCACGTTGATGATGATTTAATTCTTAAAGATCATGGATATGGGTGGTATACTCAAGTTAAGCATGTAAGACAGAGGAAGCAAACCGTAGTTGGGTTTATTGTTTTGGGCGCAGGTTTCATTTTACAGGGCATCGGAGGCAATACTATGTTATACAATTTGACATCGAAATTAAATGATCCTCAAATATTAGGATTGCTGGTTTCATTTGTAGGGGCTTTTCATATTTCAGCGGCAGTTTTTTTAATGCGGTATAAAGATTTGCGCAAGATATGTTACGGAGACAATGAAGGATTGTCTGAGGATTTAATACGTTTTATTTTTAGACAAAGCAGAAAGACATTTGTTGGTTTTGTGGTTTTTTCTGTCGGAATTTTATTGCAGATAATCGATTATTTTTTTCTCGGTTTTTCAATTCCCATTATAGCCGTAATTCTAATTTTGATATTAGCAATTGCATTGCCCGCTATTGTTGCACCTTTTTTATGGAATGATAGTAAAATGAAAGATTTGGAAAAAAAAGCGAATGATGAGGAAGTTGCAGCGGAACAAGAAAAAAAAGCGTAAAATAAATATGAAGATCACCAATGAAAAATTAGAGTTTGAGAAAATGAAATTGGAAGTTGAACGGTTAAGGAAGGAGTTGAGGAAGAAAAAGAAGTATGGTTTGGTTTGGGAAGATAAACCGGAGGATGTGGTGGAGATGTGCAAGGAAAAATTGCCGGTGCTTAAGGAAGTTAAGAGTAAAGAAATAATTACCGACAAAACCAAGCCGGTAAATTTACTTATTGAGGGCGATAATTATCATGCGCTGTCGGTTTTGAATTATACGCATAAAGGCAAGATTGATGTTATCTACATTGACCCGCCGTATAACACTGGTAACAAAGATTTTATTTATAATGACAGTTATGTAGAAAAAGAAGATTCCTATCGTCACAGTAAATGGATCTCCTTCATGGTTAAGAGGTTAAAATTAGCCAAGAATTTATTAAAAGATACAGGAGTGATTTTTATTTCGATTGATGACAATGAAATTGCTCAATTGAAGTTGTTAATGGATAATACTGATTTATTTGGAGAACAAAATTTTGTTGATTGTATTTCGTGGGAGAAGAAATCGTCTGCAAAAGGAGTGCCACCAAAAAATATGATAGTTAATGTACATGAGTACATTTTGGTCTACCAAAAGTCTAATAAATTTTCATTTGTTGGTGAGCCAAGAAGTGCAGAAGGTTTTAGTAATTCAGACCACGATCCACGAGGTCCATGGCGGAATACTAATATAAAAAGCACCGTAAAGGATAAATCGCATGCGTTTACGATTATTGACCCATTTACCGGTAATTCCTTTACGGACACTTGGGCTTTTAGTAAAGATGAACTTACTAGACTGATAAAAGAGAAGTATTTGATTTTCCCAAAAAATAAGAACGGACAAGTAAGAAAAAAAGAATTCTACAATGAATTTAAAAATGCAAATATCCCACTTAAATCATCTTGGGGGTTATTCGATAATCAAAGGAATACGGAGATGCTAAAGGAAATTCTCGGTGATGCATTATTTTTAAATCCTAAACCATTGGACCTGTTAATCTATTTACTGGAAAGTACAATGAATAAAAATTCGATTGTTTTAGATTTTATGGCAGGTAGCGGCACAACCGCGCATGCTTTACTAAAGATTAATAAAAAAGATAGTGGCAACCGAAAGTTCATTTTATGTACCAATAACGAAAATAATAACGGAAACGGTCATAAGATTGCTGAGGATATTTGCTATCCCAGAATTAAAAAAATTATTGAAGGATATAAAAATTCGAACGGTGAGAAGGTGGAAGGCCTAGGTGGCAACTTGAAGTACTTCAAAACTGGCTTTGTTGCGGCGGAGCCAAATGATACGAACAAAACAAAACTGACCAAAGAGGCAGTAGAAATGCTATGCATTAAAGAAGGGACTTTTGAAGCGGTCGTTGAAGAAACAGATTTAAAGATTTTCAAAAATCACGATCATCACTGCGCAATCATTTTTGACGAGGCAATGATACCGAAGTTTAAGCAAAAACTGAAAAAACTAGACGGCAAATGTAGTGTGTATATTTTCTCACTAGGCGACGATACATTTGATGATGAATTTGAGGATGTAAAAGGCAAAGTAAAACTATCCCCAATACCGGAGGCGATTTTGAGAGTGTATAGAAGGATATTTAAATAAGATAAAAATTATGGCTAGATTGAATTTTAATGCAATTTTTGCTCAACATCTTGACGATAATACACTTGAGCCAAAACAAAGGATCAGAGTGGGAGGGGTTGAGTTTGGGCCTGGTGTTAAATTTTCCCACGGTGTCGCGTTTGGCGGTGTTGATTTTTCACAATTTATCGGACGTGATCTTGAGGTAGAAACTCACGGCGATATTTTAGTGATCAAGGGGATATATTAGTTATGGCAAAAGAAGAACCACGGGTTAAAATTCCAGACCCAAGTGAAGAATTTAGTAAACGATTTGATCGTCTATTTTATCTTGTGATTGGTGCAATGTTCGCTTTTTGACGATTTAGGCGATCGGAAAATTGATGAGAATGAGATTTTGTTTTTCAATTGGGAAAGTATCAACAAAAAGGACAATGTGTATATTCGTGAGAGTGAGCAATAAAATAACTTGTCGCATATTTTAGAGCGAACGCGCGGGGAGGGTCGGAAGGTATTGCTCATTATTGATGAGAGCCATTACAGCGCCGGACAAATGGACGAGAAAGAAAAATCCGCGGCCACACGATTGCGCGATGATATTGGCGCGGATTTGACGATTGAAGTCTCGGCAACACCGCTCCTTAGCGGCGATGAATCGGTGAATGTGCAAATTGAAGATGTAAAAGCGGAAGGAGTTATTAAAAAGGGCGTTGTGCTTAATGAGAATTTTAAAAATACCCTTGAAAATGGAAAAATAAAAACTGATTTGGCTGGCGGTAACGAGGCATTGGTTCTTGGATAGGCACTGAAAAAACGCGCCGAATTAATGAAGGCATATAAACGAGATGGTGTGGACATTAACCCCTTGGTGTTAATCCAGTTGCCTGATAGAAAGGGGAGTAGTGAGGATAGATTGCGCGAGCGAGTAGAGCGAATTTTGAAGGATGAGCACGGCATTACTACTGAAAAGGGAAATAATAAGTTGGCCGTATGGCTTTCCGGCGAGCATATTAACAAAGAAGATGTGGAGAGAAATGATAATAGCGTGGAAGTCTTGATTTTCAAACAAACGCCTGCCTTGGGCTGGGATTGTCCGCGAGCGCAGATTTTAGTGTTGTTTCGTGAATGGCATAGTCAAGTGTTTTCTATCCAGACCGTTGGTCGTATTATGCGTATGCCCGAGCCGGATAAAGGTTATTATGAAAATGATCCATTGAACTATGCCTATGTGTGTACAAACTTGAATGATATTGATATTCAAGAGGACATTGCACGCAAGTACATTACGATTTATACCAGTAGACGAAAGAAGCAGTACCAATCCATCAGCTTGACCTCGTATCATACTGTTCGCCATAGAGAAAAGACACGCTTATCTCCGGAGTTTACGGATATTTTTTTGAAGACGGCGGAAGACCTTGGGTTGGCTAAAAAAATAAATAAAAAAGAGGAGCATACTTCACAGACATTAATTTCTGACTGGCATACGGAGAATATTAATTTGGCAGGCGCGGGCATGGTGAAGGAAGCAACCACGCAATATGCGGTTGGGAATATAGACTTACAGCGCTACTTTGATTTTTTCGTTCGGCGGAGTTTGCGACATTTCTATCCAGAAGATCGTACTGTAGGAAGAGTCAAAACCACAATTTATAAATTTTTAAGCACGAACTAGAGATGGATTATGAGCAAGAATGGGAGCCGCTTGTGCGAATTATAATGTCCGAAAATAATGCCGAGCATATTGCACATACGATCGCCGAGAGCGAAAAGCGATATATTGAACGTGTTACTGATCGGGAAAAGAGCTTGAATTAACTGAAAAGTGGGAAATACCGGAGGCGATAAAATATGGCGATAAAAACATTGAACGAAATGCTGGAAAGTCAATCATGCAACCATTTTTTACGAGTTGGGATTCGGGAGCAGAGGAAAAACTCGTAGAATTTTTTGAAAAACGAAATAATCATGTTGAATGGTGGTTTAAAAACGGAGACCGAGATGCAACATTTTTTGCCGTGCCATATGAAGATGGCGATCAGAAGCCCTTTTATGTTGACTTTATAGTGAGGATGAAGGATGGAAGGATAGGCTTATTCGATCCTCACGGGACGCATTTGGGTGATTTTACCGCTAAGTCGGATGGCTTGCAGGCATATATCGCCGAGCAGAATAAAAAGGGAAAGAAATTATTCGGCGGAATGGTTTCTAACACCGACCCACGAAATTATACCGGGCGATGGGTCTACTTTGATAAACCCGGGAAGGAGTTTAAAAAGGATAGTTTTGGGAATTGGAAGGAGTTGGAATTATAGAACAAAACACAAAGAGTGCGCACTCTTTGTGTTTGCGAGGGAATTTTTTATGAGATTGTCTCCTCGCCTACAATTTTCCAGGCGCCTGGACCGGAAACACGCGCCATGGTTTGTCTGCCGTTGCCGCGAATAACTACCGGGCCATATGTTTCCTTTGCCCAGCCGTTGCCGGTGCCGATGATATCAACTACAGGACCTAGTGCGGATGGTACTTGATTCCATGCGTAGCGAATGTCACCAGTTATATCGCCTATGCCGCCAAAGATGCTAAATTCTGACATATGTGAGAAATTAATGCAATGTCGTCATAATCCTTGAACCAAGAATCGGCCTGAATCAAAAAGATTTTCTTGTGTCGGAAGTTCCGTCGCGCGCCGTCACATCCAGATCATGCCGCACTGTTAATCATCGCATAAGGTGTCGTACATGTCAAGGGCAATTTTCGTATTTTCTGTGGATAATTTTGCCTTGCAGCAAAAATTTGTTGTGGCGGCGGCGGAGATTGAAGCGCAGATGGAAAATCAAACCCGCGCCACGGGACGCATTGAAGAATTGTTTGAGTCGCTTTTGCATAGAGCATTCAGTGGCGCATTATGAAAAAGATTATTTCCGAAAAATTTGTGGAGAAGGCGATTTTGAAACATCTTGATAAGAAGGGCTGGAATTATAATGTCAAGACAAAAGGTTTGCACGAGCGTGGGTGCGATATTGTGGTTACAGATTCGCGGAATAAGAACAAGGCGCGAAGATTTTATATTGAGTGCAAAGGAAAATCCTACGCAAAGTCAGCACGGGCCATCGCGGACACAATTTTTTTATTCGCACTCGGACAAGTGATTACGAGGATGAAAGTTGTCGCTAGGCACGCGTACAAATATGGGCTTGGCTTACCCGAAGTCAGCGCGAAAAAGGCGTTGCGCCGGATTCCGTGGCAAGCCGCGAGACATTTGTGCCTATACATTTTTTCCGTAGATGATAAAGGGCGCGTCACCGAATATTCGCCAAGGGATTTTAAGAAATCGCAAAGATCATAAAAACAGGAAAGATTGATTGTTCACAAAAATTCCTCGTCATCGGGTGATAAATGAGGGGGGTGCAACTACCATCCCACATCCAACCCACACTATCTATTCTGCAATTCTGCGGAATCGCAGAACGAGCAAAGTGGGTGGAAGGCGTGGAGGGTAGGCGGATATTATGGTATACTAAAAAATAAAACTATGCACAATTGGATAAATACTTTTAAATTGCTCGGTAATCGCAATCGTCTCCGGATTTTGAAGTTGCTAAGCCAGCAAGGTGAATTGTCGGTCAAGGCCATCAGCGACAAACTTGATATTACCGTCAAACTGGCCTCTCAACATTTGGTATTGCTGGCGCACGCCAATTTTTTGCAAGGGATCGGCAAGGTTGGCAGTGTGTACTATTCGCTTAATCCCGCGCTTCCTTCGGCTGTACGACGGATTATTGAAAAGGATATCCCAAAAATATAACCCCCCTCACAAAGTGTTCTGCGATTCTGCGGAATCGCAGAATGCCAAACCGCAACCGCTGCCAAACATCCTATTACCATAAACCCCCTGATAGAGTGTGAATAGTCCGCATATTGCAGATGAATATTTAATATGGTACGCTATAAGTACATATGGTCAAAACTCCCAAAATCAACGAGAAAAAATACCGAAATGCCGTGCTTTTCTTTGCCAAAAAGATTCAGAATGGCACGCTCGGCAAGCTTAAGTTGATGAAACTTTTGTATTATCTTGATTTTGATTTTTTTGAAAAATACGGGCGCTCGGTAACCGGTGACGAGTATCTCCGTTTTGAATACGGACCAGTGCCGCACATGGGAGAAAAAATGCTTAAAAAAATGGCGGGCAATGAGATTAAAATCACCAGGCGCAGAGTGGCCGACGGGCTGAACGATCAAATGCATATTGAAGCATTAAAGGATTTTGATTTGAGTGTTTTTACCAAAGAAGAATTGCTGATGTTGGAAGAAATAGCGGATAAATGGGAGAAATTTACCGGCACGGAAATGAAGCACGCGAGTCATGGTGAAGCACCATGGATCGCCACAAAGCCGGATGGAGTTATTGATTATAATCTTTCGTATTACCGCAATAAGCATGCCGAGATGGAACGGCTTTAGTACGGTATGGAAGTTTCTCGGCACGACGCTATTGAAAAAGATTTTCGTGCGTTAAGGCGTTCGGCCGCGCCGCAAGAATCGCTTGAGGCATGGGAGCGTCTTTTTTGTTTGAAGGGATTACGGGAAACGCCGGCAATTGACGCTTTCCCGGGGTTTGGCGGACGGAAAATTTTTAAAGGGCGAGTTGTGCCGCTTAAAGAAAATGTCGGCAAGTCAAAAGGGTACAGGGTCATTTTTGAAATGATTGGTGAGAGCCATTGTAACATCTTGGTTTTTTCTCGACACGGTGTATATCATAGCGAAACGGACCTTATGGCGTTAATAAAAGAGCGCCTTAATTAAAAATTACATTGAAGACGAGTGGCGTTTTAAATAACAAAAAAGAGCCCCAAAAGGGGTCTTTCCAACCACGTCCCTATGCCGGATGTCCCGACCACGCCACCGTCCGGTGACTGTTCAGGATACAGGTTTTCGTACCTTCACCCTACTATATCCAACCATTTGTATGGTATACTATAACTATCAATATGAGCCTGTTGTTACAAACTCTTCGCACTGTTCTGCTCAATGTAGTTGCGGATTTCTTTTATTTTCCAATTTGGTGGTATGCCGGCGGCCTTAAAAAACAGCTTACAGGCATTTTAGGAAGTTTTTTGGCGCGCCAAGATGCGCTGGCTTTGGATATTTGGATCAAAAATATCGCGACTCCCATGTACGGCCAATACGATATCCAGGGCCGCATTATTAGTTTTATCATGCGTCTGGCCCAGATAATCGGGCGCTTATTTATTTTGATAGTCTGGGGAGTTTTGCTGGTGGCCTGGCTTATAGTTTGGGTATTGATTCCGGTAAGTGTGGCGTATTTTGTTTTTATACAAATTAGGCTGATGGTGTAGCGGAAGGCTTTAGCCTTCCATAATCGTGGGAACCTAAAGGTCTCCGCTACATCTTGTGACTATCTCAACAGAAACTTTCTATGGAATTCCTCAAATGCGAAATTTGCAACGGTACCGGTGTTATGCCCGGAAAAGTGTGCGGTACTTGTCATGGCGCCGGTTTTGCTGGCATAGGCGACTCGCAAGTATTTTATTGGAGATCGCGTATTAATCGCAGCCAATTGCAGCAAGCTAAAGTTGAACGCGCAGTAAGGAGCATATTTTCTGCGCTTTTAGCAATTTTTGGATTATCGGGTATTGGTTTTGTATTAGCCCAAGCTTGGCCAACTCTGGAAAATATTTTTACCGCGCAATTTTGGCAGATCTCGTCATTGGCCAAGATTATTTTTTCTTTCTCGCTTATAACGAATTTATATTTGCTTACTCGGGTATTGAGAATACAGGAGGACACAGAAAACGTCCAACCGTCTCTGCGTCAGCCGCTTAAAGTAGTTCCAGACACCTGGCGCGATTTATTAAAACTGCCAAAATTGCGGCGTCTTGATATCTCGCATGCTTATACAATTGATGCGCTCGGGCGACTAAAAGACGCTTATATTCTAGCTTCAAAATTAAAACATGCCCAAATCAGCCCGCCGCATATTTTTGCCGGATTACTAAGTTCTGGGGCAGTGGGTTCACTTTTAACACGTTTAGAGTTAGACCCAAAAGGCTTGCAGGAAAGAGTCGGCCGTGCACTTATAGAGGAAGCATTGTTTGCGCCTCCTCAAGAAGAGCCGATCTGGAGCGAGGCCGCTAAGCAAATTCTTATCCGCGCGTATTGCAGAGCGCAACAAGTTAAAAATGAGAAAGTCGCGGCTTATCATGTGTTAATTGAAACCGTGCTAGCCAATGAGCGTTTACAAACAATATTGTTTGACCTCGGCGTTGATCAGGATAAATTATTAAATGCAGTGCGCTGGTTTGAGATAAATGATGAAATGCGTCGTCGCTGGCGGTATTTCCGCGGGGCCGCCGCCCGCCGGCCCAAAGGCGCCATGAATAGAGCCATGACTGCTTTGCAAACCCGTATCCTAGATCGTTTTTCTGATGATCTAACGCTTTTGGCTGGCCGCGGGTATCTTGAGCTTGTGGTAGATCGTGAAAAAACTTTTGAAGAAGTTTTACGCATTCTTGAAGGTGAACGCAAAAGCGTTTTGCTGGTGGGCAATTTTGGCGTAGGTAAAGAAGCAATATTAGACGGTATTGCGCAACGCATGGTTGAAAATGATGTGCCGGGTTTGCTAAAAGATTGTCGTTTAGTTTCCCTGTCAATTCCGAAACTGATTGCTGGCGCAACTCCTTCAGAAGCTGAAGAGCGGCTGCTTTTATCTTTGTATGATGTTGGGCGGGCGGGCAATGTGGTGTTGGCGCTTCCCAATATCCATGGGGCAATTAGCGGCCGCACTGCAGGCGGACTTGATCTTGGCGATGTACTAGCGACCGAAATGAACAAAGGGTATTTTTTGGCTGTTGCCACCACGACCCCAGAAGAATACCGTGCGCTTATTGAGGGGTCGGCACTGGGAGAATCATTTATTAAAGTTGAGGTTAGCGAGCCTGACGTGAATACCGCGATCCAGATTTTGGAATCCAAAGTCGGACCCATAGAATACCGCACTCAAGTATTTTTTTCCTATAACGCCCTGGAAAAAGCCGTTGTGCTTTCTGATCGTTACATGAAGGATCATTATTTGCCGGAAAAAGCCATTGATATTATTAAAGAAGCCGCCCAGCATGTTCGCAATAAACAAGGCGCCAAAAATTTAGTGCGTGGTGAAGATGTAGCCGAGATCGTTTCGCAAAAAACCGGAGTACCCGCGACCGCTGTTACCGAGACCGAAGCTCAAAAACTTTTGCATCTGGAAGATACCATGCACGAACGCATTATAGGCCAAGACGAGGCGGTGCGGGCGGTTGCCGCGGCTTTGCGACGGGCGCGCGCGGAGTTGCGTGAAGTTAAACGTCCCATTGCTAATTTTCTCTTTTTGGGACCAACTGGTGTTGGTAAAACCGAAACAGCTAAAACTGTGGCCGAGGTATATTTTGGCAACGAAGAAAACATGATCAGGATAGACATGTCCGAGTATCAAGATAAAACCTCAATTTACCGGTTGATTGGCGCGCCGGGCGAAAGCGGGGGATTGCTAACCGAACCAGTGCGCAAAAATCCGTTCTCTCTGGTTTTGCTTGATGAAATTGAAAAAGCTCATCCGGATATTTTAAATATATTTTTGCAAGTTATGGATGACGGGCGTGTCACTGACAGTGCTGGCCGTGTGGTTGATTTTACAAATACAATTATTATTGGCACCTCCAATGCCGGCACACCCTTTATTCAGGAGTCAATCAAACAAAGCAAGGCCATGGAAGAAATTAAAAAAGATTTAGTTGAACGCGAATTAAAGCAGTATTTCAGGCCAGAATTCCTCAATCGTTTTGACGCAGTTATCGTGTACAAACCCTTGACCGAGCCGGAAATTATCCAAATAGCCAAGTTGATTCTCGCCAAAGTCGGAAAACAACTAGAGGCCAAAGGTATTATGTTTAAAGCTGCGGAGGAAGCCGTAGCAGAATTAGCGCATGCCGGATTTGATCCGCTTTTTGGAGCGCGGCCCTTGCGGCGCGTTATTCAAGAACGCGTTAACGATGCCTTAGCCAATCTTTTACTAACTCAAAAAATCGGCCGTCGTGATATAGTAATTTTGGAGACCGGCGGTCAATTACGCATTGAAAAAGCCGAGAAGTTGTAAAAATCTGCAAAAAATGCTATCTTATAACAGATAGTTGCTAATTATATTATTACCTTTTTATGACTAGAAGAGCAGAAAGCGCAGAATTGCAAGAGGCTCTTGGGGAAGCGCTTGGTACAATTCCAAAGGAGAAACCGGTGAAAAAGACTGCGAAGAAGATGGGCAAAGTCCTTCCTTTTGAACGCCCGCCTTCGGCGTGGCCTAAAGCAGAAGAGCGGGAAGTGGAAGAGTTGTTGGAGCCGCCGGAGCAATTATTGTCGTCTTTAGAAGAGCGTGCCGCGGCCATGAGCATAAAAGTAGGAGCTTTGTTGGAAAGTGAAAGATTAGCGGGCGCGCGAGAGACTCAAGGCAGAGCCCTGGAAAAACAAATAAGACAAACCATAGACGCGCTTGAAGGCGAGCCGCTTAAAGCTTCCTTTGAAAAATATTCTAAACTCAAAGGACGTTATACTCCAGAAAGAATTGGGCATAGGCCTGAATTTTGGGCACTAGAGAAAAAACTCTCGGATTTGAAGCGGCAGGTGCTTAATCTGGAAATGGCTGTCCAGCAATTTGGACAGGATGCAGAAGGGGCGGATAGAGAAAAAGTGGAAGAAGTTATTATTGAAGACCAAGAACCGTCTAAAGGCGGAGGCGAAGGCGGTGGCGAGGGGGGTGGAGAAGGCGAGTCTGAACTAATACGGCGATGGCTCGCGGCAATATCTTCAGTTACTGATTTGAGCAATCAGACCGAGCTTGCCAGGGCAGATTTAAATGAAACTTTAGAGATCGCCAAGACATTGCCTATAGAAAGAGAACGCCTTATTGCATACGATAAGCTAGTTCGAACCCATGAAGCAGTAACGAATACCAAGAGCATATTGAGTAAATTGGAAAATTTAAAGGAGGCTTTGGATAATAATTTAAATAGCGCACAGCGTTTTCGCGATCTTGCAAAAGATGAACAAGGCCAAATCCTTCAGATTTTGAGCCGCGTCGAAACAGAAACCCTAGCAATGGCTGCGCAAATATTAAATTTGGCGAAGAGAGGTAGGAGAGCTTTAGGCGCCGCGCGAACTGTGAAACAAGGGGTTGCGCTAGCTGTTCAAAGGCAAGCCCAAGCAGAAGCTAAAGAGCAAGTTCCAGTAGAAGAAATCCCCGAGCATGAGGTTGTTCAAGTGCCCGAATTAGCCGAGTTAGATAAAAAAGCAAATGAATTATGGACTCGCTCTGATAATTTATTTAACGGACGGGAGTGGCTGGCTGATTCTCAATACGGTTTTTTAGCGCGGCGCGATAAAATATCTGAATCATTGCAGAAAATTCGTGCGGAAATAGATGAATTTGAAAAAGTTTCCGAGGTAGACCAGGACAATATGCTAATTGGCACTGATAGTGTTTTGGAAAATTTGGCAGACGAGTTGGGCAAACTGGAAAATAATGCCGCCGAGATTGTCAATGATGAGCGCAAATTTTTTTCCATGGGCACGCAAAATTTGAAAAATGAATTAGATATAATGCTGGACGATATTAAGCTAACTGTGCGCGAGGAACCGGAAATTAATGACATTATTGAGTGGAGAGACACTCTTCATAGTAGATTATTAGGGCTAATAGCCAATTTTAATCGTAACCTCGAGGATTTGCAAAAGTATAAAGAGCATTTGGAAGAATTGAAAATTTCAAAAGAGAATTTAGAGACTCGTATTGCGCGCATTATTCAAGAGCAAGAGGTTCTAACAGGTGAAATAGAAGTTGAGCCAAAGGAAGCGCCAGCCGTAACAGCCGGAGACAGAGTAAAAATATCGGCAGAATTACTAAAGGAAGCCGCGCTTTTAGAAGCGGTGAGGAAAGCGCCACTTCCCAAACTTCCTTTACCAATTGTCCTTGCACAACCGCCTACGCCAACAACTCCAGTTCAGCCGCAAGGGTTTTTTAAAAAATGGGGAAAACGCGTGGCTTTGGCTGTTTCTTTGATTACGGCTGGTATTTTTGGCGCGAAAAAAATACAAGAAGAAGCCCCCTCTCGGCCAACAATAACCCAAAAACAGACCATAGAAAAACCCGCGGCCGAGCCGCTCGCTCGTGCTCCGGCGACTCAAGAAGCTACGCGTGAAAAAAAGCAAGAGACGGCAAAATTGTCATTTGAGGCAAAAATTGAATTGGGTGAAGGAGCGATTTACGGACTTAGAAAAATATTCTCGGCGCATGAAAAAGAAATGTTTCCCCAAGGACGGACCGCAAAGGAGACGCATAGAATGCTCGTAAGTTTGCTGCCGGATTTGGGCATTACTCCCGGAAAAGAATGGTGGACATATAAATTTACGCCTCATGCTGAACCACGCAAAGATATGCGAGGAGGCCAACCAATTCCGTCTGCTTCCATAAAAGTTTGGAATGACGGCACGCGTTGGCGGGCGCAGTGGGAGGGCAATGTTACTCCCAATAAATCGCCAATATTAAAGCGAGTGTATAGCCTGCCGTCAGGAGATATTTTGGAGGGGCCGGAATATAGCGGCTAATATTTTGATTCGACTGGTTTTATGTTTACGCGATCTTTGCAGCAATCGGCCCCAGAATTGTATAAGGAACTTTTTAAGCGTTGTCCCGTTGTAGTTTCCGTAGCGCGGGCTTTTAATTGGTGCGGGGAAAGAGCTGTAGCTTGGGGCGGTTTGCAAGTGCGCCAAAAATTGCCTTGGCGCACTTATCTTGGTCTTGAGCCAATAGAGGGTGGAGGATTGCGTTTTGGTCTGCGGAAAGTTTATTTTCCTGCAAAACGCAAATTTGTAGACTACGAATTTCCGAGACGCTGGCAGGAAAACATTGCTAGCAATGTTAAAAAATATATTGAAAATGTATTTGGTGCAAAGTCGCAAGGCTTTGTCCTGCATGTAATAACCGAAGGACCAGCCGGTCGTTCTGTAGGCGACTCCCACGCGCTTTCTACTGCTCTGGCTGCGGCTTTAGCTTTGCAATATCGGTTAATTTCTGCCGATGAAGTTTTGCAATGGGCTGATTTGAAACCGCACGCCTTGTCGCAGTCGCCAGCTCTTCGCTTTGGAGAAATTTTAAAGTTTGCGATCGCGCTTCCAATTGCATCTGATCCCCCTTTTGTACATAGTGGCGGCGGACCTTTTACGAGCCTAACTTGGGGCGATGATCCGCAGGTTTTTGCGTGGGGAAAAACTTCGCCGGAATTGGAGCGTTTGTTTGAGCGCGCGGCGCACGATGAATTAACGCTGAAAGTTGCCTCTGATTTTAGCGGATGGAGTTTTCGGGAATTAATGCGCGACCTGACTCCCGTCGCCCCGCTTGACTATAGCCTCATATTTTTAGGGCAAGCGAGCGTTGGCGGCATGGCCCGACTCGTGCGCATCAACATTGAGGAAAATGTGATTGAAGTCGCGCGTGGAATTAACCGCCTTTTTAGCTTGCATGCCCTCGCGCAATCCCTGCCCTTTTATCGTTTTTCCCAGGCCGTACCCGATGAGCAGCACAATATAAAAATGGTTACGAGTTTTCTGACGCTGGCAGTCACAACCAGGCTGGCTGAATTGTATCGCAAAGGACATAAACCGCTGATACTCGCCAAATTTTTGGATGAGTATCAGCATTACTGCAACTGGATGCGCATGTTGCGGGGAGCGCCGGCAAATTTTGCCGTGACAGAAAGACTAGCGCAGGTGCTTGCCGAAGAAAGAGGCAGCCGTGTGATTCTCCAACCGTTTGCTTCTGGCGGTGATGTCTTGGTTGTGTCCGAGCCGGGCGTTCAGCAAGGATTAATAAAAGGCCTTGGCGCGGCGCTTCGAAAACAGCGCATTCCTTTTGAATTAGACTACGCTTCTTGGCGAGATGGAAATAGTAAAGAGGGTTTAAAAGTTGAACAATTTTTAGAAAAGGGGATTATGTCCTCATTTATTTCTTCTGGCCTCAAGGCATTGCGCAGCCGCGATCAAGATGGCCAAGAGCGTAAAATTTTTCTTTCCACAGAGGAATTTGCGCGTAAGCGTAGCTCGTTTGATGTGCTAGTGGACGCAAAAGAATCGCGTATTTATGTAAGGGGTCGCGCGCTTTCTTCTAAAGAACTGCATAGCACTAAAACAACCATTAAAATTTTGCGGACGCTCGATGCGCATTTTGGAAAAGAGGTGTCTGCCTCTGCCTTGCCGCCATCCTCCTACATTGATCGCAATGAAATGCAAAGCAAAATTGTATCGCCGCTCATGCAAATTGTTAAAAAACGTCTTGGCAAGCATTTGCCGCTCACAATCACTGGCGGCCCTGCCAAGAATTTTACGATGCGATTAGATGCGGGAGAGGTAAAAATATATTGGCTGGAGTAAGAAGTGAAGAAAAAAGAGAATGCTTCTAATTTTGCTTGGCAGAATTTAGAAGTGTTCTCTTTTTTGATTTTTCTTTTTTTTCGTAACTTTTTCCCTAGTTGTCTTTTGGGGGGTTGTATAGGATAAGGGTGAGAGTATAACCCAAAGATATACTCTCCCGCGCGCCATCAGGCCGCGGAACGCAATTTGCCCGCCAAGGGCAAGGAGGACACAATGTCCAATTACACGCTCGAACGTAAGGATGGTGGACTGGTGGGTGACGCTGCGGAGTCTCTGGCCGATATCTTCACCTTCGGACTCTGCTCCTCGCCCAGTGAACCCTACGTGGTGCGTGACCGCGATACGGGCGCGGTTGTCGGCGAAGTCACGGCCTCGAGTCCTGAAGAGGCTGGCAGGAAGATCGCCGCGGGAAACTGGACTAGGCGGTAGGCAACAAGTACAGTTCTTTGAAATAGGACAGCCAGTCGAGGAAAGGGGCGGATGCTCCTTTCCTCGACGCCGTGCCTTGCCGGATGCAAGATAGTTCTTTAGCCAGTAGACCCGAATCCTCCACGGGATTTCGGAGGCAATTCTTTGGCTTCTTCCCATTCCACGCGTTCCATGTGGAGGAAGAGTCCTTGGGCGAGACGATCGCCCTTTTTTATTTCGACGGGTTTGTCAGTAAAGTTATACATCAAAAGTTTGAGTTCATCTTCTGGTCCGCAAAAATCCTGATCAATAATACCTATACCATTTGCTGGAAATAATCCGCGTTTGATGGAAGTGGAAGAGCGTGCAGCAATGAGCAGCATGTGATGTTTCGGCGTGCAAATTACTAAACCCGTAGGAATTAGACGGATCTCTTTGGGCGGAATAGTTGTGTCTTCTGAAGCAGCCAAATCAAAAGCCACTGATCCGTCAGTTTGATATTGGGGCAGGGGAATGGAGAGGTCTTTGCGAAAAATACGCACCTTCATAGGGACTAGGGGTTAGAGGCTAGGGACTAGTTTTTAGTTTAGTGATAAGACCGTTGAGCATTTTCATAACTTCTGTAAGCAGTACATTAACTTGAAAATAATTCGGTTCGGGTAGATATTGCAAATCTTTAGCAAGGAGAAGTTGTGTTTCAAGTTCTGCACCCGAAGCAAACGCGATATTTAAAAATTGGATAAATTCTCCCCGATGACCCCTGGTGTGTCCCTCTGCAATGTTGGATGGGATTGCGACTGCAGCTCTTCGAATCTGTGATGTGAGGCCGTACGCTTCTTCTTTAGGAAAAGAACGCGTTAGCCCGTACACTTTTATGACCACGTCATATGACTTTTGCCATACGGTAAGGTCTTTATATGAGTTCACCATACTAACCCCTAGTCCCTAGAACCTAATCCCTATAATTCGTCGGCTAATCTACTCGCTTCAGGTTTATCTTGATTTACGTATTTTGCGCCGAGTTTTTTATGATAAACAACTTCTGCGGGCGAGCTTAGCTCTTCAAAAGTGAATGAGCAAATGCGCATACCCGGCTTTAGCGCTACGGGAATGCGGCCTAGGTTACCCAGTTCTAACACTGGGCGACCCCTCCAGCCTGGATCAAACCGAGCTGCAGTGGAGTGCACTACTACACCGATTCGTCCCAACGATGATCGTCCCTCTAATCTGCCGATTAAGCTATCAGAAAGTTCAAGCCATTCCGTGGTTGAGGCAATAATCAGTTCACCGGGGTGTATTATAAAATTCTCGCCGTCGGGAATATTTATAGGGCGGGAAATTTTATCAAACAACTCTTTTTGCGCCGGATCAATTACCGGATGTTTGGTATACTCAAAAATACGCAACTCATTGCCTAATCTAAAATCCAGTGAACAGGGCCCTAAAGTATTTGAAAAATCCGGTAGGGGATCAACTTTAATCCTGCCATCGGTGATAGCGCGTTTAATATCGCGATCGGATAAGATCATATTCTTGTAGCATGTAGCACAAGAGATTTCAAATCAACGCCCTCGCGTTATATGCTACATGTTACACGGATACTCTAATTGCCGGTCCCATGGTCGGGGTAACCGTGCATGATTGCATGTATACTCCTTTTGAGCTAGCAGGTTTAGCGCGGCGCAAAGCTTCCATAAATGCCTGATAATTTTCCAGAAGTTTAGCGGTCTCCAGAGAGACTTTGCCGATTGACTGATGAACATTGCCCGTATCGTCGTTTTTGAAAGTCAGCTTGCCCTTTTTCAGTTCAGCTATGATTTTTTTTATGTCCGAACTTACTGTATCAGATTTCGGGTTCGGCATAAGACCTTTTGGTCCCAATATTTTTGCAATTTTTGCCAATTTGGGCATGATTGAAGGTGTTGCAACCGCCACATCAAAATCAATTTTTCCCGAAATCGCGATTTTATTGATTAGATTTTCTCCACCGATAATATCAGCCCCGGCCTCCTCGGCGACTTTCTCGTTTGTGGAGTCAACAAAAGCGGCTATGCGTTTAGTTTTGCCGATGCTGTGCGGGAGCGTAACCATGCCGCGTATGGCCTGCTCGCTTTTTTTAGGATCAATGCCTAGTTTGCAGTGTATCTCAACCGAAGCGTCAAATTTAACCGTGGAGACTTTTTTCGCTAATTCAAATGCCTCCGCCGGTGCGTATGTTTTTGCGAGATCTATAAGTTTTGCAGCCTCCTGATATTTTTTACCATGCGCCATATTGATGATTATTAATTATATGTCATTCTGAAGAGTGAAGCGATGAAGAATCCCGTGCGTAAAAGTGTGGGATCCTTCACTTCGCTCAGGATGACACCTTTACGGTGTCACTTCCAATCCCATCTGCCGAGCGGTTCCTTCGATGATACGCATTGCCGCATCAATGTCTTTAGTGTTCAAATCCGGCATTTTGCGTTCGGCGATTTCCCGCACCTGGGCTTTTGTGATTTTCCCAATTTTTTCTTGGAGCGGTTTACCCGATCCTTTAGTAATCCCTGCGGCCTTTTTCAGTAGTTCCGAGGCAGGAGGAGTTTTGGTAACAAAAGTATAGGTGCGATCTTCAAAAACCGTAATTTCAATAGGAATAATATCATCGCCCAATTTTGCTGTTGCGGCATTAAACTTACTGCAAAACTCCGCAATGTTCAAACCATGTTGGCCCAAGGCCGGACCAACAGGCGGCGCCGGATTAGCTTTACCTGCTTGAATTTGTAGTTTTATAACGGTTTTTATTTTCTTGGCCATACTTTTTGTGTACGAATTACGAATTTTGTACGAATATTACGAATGCCGTCAATTCAAATTCGTAGTATTCGCAACGCCATTCGTTGATTCGTACACAGCATTATATTTTTTTAATTTGTAAGAAGTCTAGTTCAACTGGTGTTTCGCGGCCGAACATCGTAACCATAACTTTGATTTTGCCGCGAGCTTCGTCAACCGCGGAAACCTTGCCTTCAAAACCCTTGAATGGGCCGTCAGTAATTTGTACAGGAGTTCCAACGCTCACATCAATAATATACTTTGGTTCTTCAATCTGCATGCGCTTCATCAAAGTTTTGATTTCCTCTTCAGCAAATGGCGTCGGCGTTGTGCCAGAACCTACGAAACCCGTAACATTCGGGGTATTGCGCACAACATACCAAGAGTCATCGGTAACAATCATTTCAACCAAAACATAGCCCGGAAAAATTTTTTCCTCTATTACTTTTCGTTTACCGCTTTTGATTTTTATTTTCTTTTCCGTGGGAACGAGGATATTGAAGATTTTATCCTCCATGCCCATGGATTCAATACGCTGCTGCAAATTGTGAGCTACGTTTTCTTCATATCCGGAGTAGGTATGCAGTGCGTACCAACGCCGACCAAGTTCTAAAGTTTGTTTTGGCATATGGGGGTTATTTTGCGATAATCTGCTCTAGTCCGTTTGTTAGGGCATAATCTACAATCGCAAAAAATGCCGCTAACCCAAGACTGATAAAGACTACAGCCAAAGTATAGTTAATGGTTTCCTTTCTTGAAGGCCAAACAACTTTTTGCATTTCCTGTTTAGATTCTTTAAAATACTGTGTAATTTTCAATTTCATAATTTCTAGCGCTAAATTTTTTCTAAAAAACCGCCCCCAAGGCGGTATTAATACTTTACAACAAGGCGATTTTTGTGTCAAGTTGACAGGGGAGATAGTTAATGTTAAGAATAATATGCTCTCCAGTCCTCTGGGGTTCTAAAGGAGGATACCGATGTCTACCACGGCCGTGCTGCTCACCGCACCCGAACTGGTTCCCGGCGTGTCCATGTCTCTGCAGGTCCTCCGCTACCTGGCGGAAGGCAAGCTGACCGTCAAGGCAGTTCTGCGCGGTCGTGAGCACGAGGGCCCGATCGAGGGTTACGTCCACAACCTGGACTGGTACAAGGGAAGGGGATCAATTACCTCCGCGTGAGGGTGTCCTTCCCGCCCAAGGATGGCGAGGAAGATGACGGTCGCTCGATTCTCATGAACATCAAGGTCGAAGACGGAGCAGTCTGGGTTCTCCCGGACGAGTTGCAGGACAAGGACGAGTAGACGCCTACAACGAGAGTCATATAACTCGGCTTTAGAGACATCTGCGCTGGGCGGGAGGCGAGCACGGCAACGCGCTTCGTCTCCCGCCCGAGATATTTTTTTCCTTGGAGGGTCAAGGAGAATGTCACGAGAGGACGATACCTGTTTCATCCGCGTGAGCCGCAGGATGAAGAGCAGGCGTTTCCGCACTACCATCAAGCTGTTGCTTGGGAGAAGAAGCATTTATGGCGTCTCTTGCGTTATTAGAATGCGGAGTTGTACGGTTTGCACCTTGTGTTTGCCTGACATCCTGTCGGGCGGTTTCAAAAACAGCTTTTAATCAAAGGCTGTTTTTGTTTGCATAGCAATAGAATACAATGATAGGGTAATAATATGGCATCAGATATTTACCTTATTATTGACCGGGTGCGGAGTCTTTATAATGTTGGCTCTATTTTTCGCACCGCTGATGCTTTTTGCGTAAAAAAAATATACTTATGCGGTTATACCGGCGTGCCGCCGCGCAAAGAGATTTCTAAGGTGGCCCTAGGCGCTGAAGAGACTGTGCCCTGGGAAAAGAGGGGACAAACATGGAGACTTGCAAAAGAATTACAAGAGCAGGGGGTGTATGTGGTGGCTCTGGAGAATAATATAGCGGCGGGCTTTTGCCCGCCATGTGGAATCCTCAAGGCTTCCGTTACGCTGTTGCATAAATGGAGGCCACGTTTTCCATTGGCGCTTATCGTTGGCAATGAAGTGAATGGCGTGGCGCGAGGTGTACTCGAGCGAGCGGACGCCATCGTGCACATCCCAATGCTGGGCACTAAAGAATCCCTGAATGTTTCTGTAGCCGCTGGCATTGCGCTTTATACTCTTAGATATCCAAATTTTTCACCGCCTTCGCGTGCGTCTGGATAAAGCGTTTGCGCGGTTCAACTTCCGCGCCCATCAAAATATCAAAAACGTGATCAGCACGCTGCGCATCTTCTATAGCAACCTGTTTCATTACTCTTTTTTCAGGGTTCATGGTTGTTTCCCAAAGCTGGTCAGGGTTCATTTCTCCTAAACCTTTGTAGCGCTGGATATTGACTGTGATGGTGGCAGAGGAGTCAGATGGGCCAGGGGCGGCAGAGGCTTCTTCTCCTTCTACGCTTTCTATTATTTTTGGTTCTTTTACTATTCTGGCCATTTTTGTATCCTTTATTTTTTTGCCTTTTTCAGTTTCAATCCATTGCAATATTTTTTCTTTTTCATCGTCGGAATATGCGTAGCGCGCTTCCTTGCCCCAACCGATTCTGTAGAGCGGCGGCTGGGCAATATAGAGATGATTAGTGCGGATGAGCTCCGGAAAGTAACGATAGAAAAGTGTGAGTAGAAGCGTACGGATGTGAGCGCCGTCAACATCCGCATCAGTCATAATAATAATGCGGTCATAGCGCAAGTCCTGCAAATTGAACTGTTCCCCAATGTTTGTTCCCATCGCGACAACCAGTGAGCGCAACTCATTGTTCGCCAGCATTTTATCCAAACGCGCCCGTTCTACATTCAGAATTTTGCCGCGTAAAGGGAGAATTGCCTGATACTCTCTATTGCGGCCTTGTTTAGCTGAACCGCCGGCGGAATCACCCTCAACAATATAAAGCTCGGAATTGATTGCATCTTTAGAGGAACAGTCTGCGAGTTTGCCGGGCAGAGCCAGCCCTTCAAGCGCGCCTTTGCGCAGTACGCTTTCACGGGCCGCTTTAGCCGCCGCTCTGGCGCGGGACGCTAAAATACATTTGGTTAGGATCGCTTCGGCGTCTTTAGGATGTTCTTCTAAAGCGGAAGCAAAAGCCGACGCAAAAAATTCTTCCACCGCGCTTCTGACCTCTGGATTGCCAAGTTTTGATTTAGTCTGTCCTTCAAATTGCGGTTCAGGCACTTTTACGGAAATAATAGCAGTAAGCCCTTCGCGAACATCTTCGCCAGTTAGATTCTCGTCTTTTTCTTTGAGATAACTTTTTGCGCGGGCGTAATTGTTCAGCACGCGGGTAAGCGCCGCGCGGAAACCAACCAGATGCGTTCCGCCTTCCGGGTTGAAAATATTATTGGCAAAAGTGAAGACTGTTTCCTTGTAGTCGTCAGTATATTGCAAGGCAACCTCTACATTGATTTTATCCACTTCTTTTTCAAAGTAAAAAATAGTGTCGTGTTTTTTTTCTTTGCTGTGATTTAAATGGCGGACATACGAAGCAATGCCGCCTTCAAAGTAGAAGCAGTACGTAGTAGGTAGGACGTAGGACGTAGTTTTTGTTTCGGTCTCCTGCTCCCCGTTCTCTGCCTGCCCCGTACCGAGCTTGCTCTGGTGCGGGGTCCTCTGGTCATATATGCAGACTGTAACGCCTTTGGTAAGATAAGCTTGTTGGCGCAGGTGCGTTATGATGGTTTCCAAATTAAATTTAATTTCAGGAAAAATTTCTGCGTCCGGTTTGAAAATAATAGTTGTGCCGGTGCCACTGGACTTGCCGCTAGCCTTTACTTTGGCTTTGGGTTTTCCGCGCGTGTATTCTTGGACCCAAAGCTGGCCATCGCGCTTAACCTCGGCGCGTAGCCATTCTGAAAGAGCGTTCACGACCGACACGCCAACGCCGTGCAAACCGCCGGAGACTTTATAGCCGCCAGTGCCGAATTTGCCGCCTGCGTGCAATTTCGTCAAAACCAATTCCAGCGCGGATACTTTGAATTGTTTATGTGTATCTACGGGAATGCCGCGTCCATTATCGGCGATGCGGATTGTGTTATCGGGCAGGAGGTAGACATCTATGCGGTTGCAGTAACCGGACATCGCCTCATCAATAGAGTTATCAACAACTTCCCAAATTAAATGATGCAGGCCATCTATTCCTGTGCCGCCAATATACATTCCGGGGCGCTTGCGCACTGGATCAAGGCCTTCCAGCACAGTAATTTGTTGTGAGGTATAGCCCTCTTTATTTTTGGGGTTATTTTTTTTATCAGCGGGCATAGAGTATTATGTCAGTTATGGTCTTTTATTATACTACACCCTATGGTACAATTCAACCCAGTGCTACAACTGTACAGCTTAAAATAGCGTCGGCAACAAGTAAGCCCGTATTTATCAAATTAACAGTTTTAAAAAAGTGTTGTAGCACCGGGTATGTCCAACGATCAGAGTATTGAAGACAAACAGCTGCAAGCTGCTATTTGGTTTGTACGGCATAGGATTTTATTGTGGAAAGCGCTGATTTTGGCGCTAGTTTTGATCAATGCAGGTTTCTGGGGCTTTGTAATATTTAGAGTCGGCCTAGATTTGTATTATATGCCCGAGCGCAAAAGAATGGATATTGATTTAACGCGCTCCGACGGCAGTCTGTACGCCTATACTGTTGCGCATCAGCCGCAGGCGATAATTGTCAGCAGTGTGGATAGTTTGGCGATTGGCGAGGCAACTGATGTAGTCGCTAGGCTCACGAATCCTAATATAGATTGGTACGCGCAATTCAGTTATCGCGTTGGAGTGGGAGAAACAATTGAAATCGCGCGCGATGGTTTTTTGCTTCCGGGCGAGGAGCGCTTATTTTTCAAAACTTTTCGGGATAAGCTGGGCGCCCCAATCTTTGAAGTTGCAGAAGTTAGGTGGCGTAGGATTAATAAGCACGAGGTTAATGATTTTGCGGCGTTTAGAGGCGAGCGTCTGAATTTTGCCGTTCTGCGGCCGACTTTCATCCCCGCGGTTCTTGAAGCGCATGGGACAATCAGTCGGGCGCGTTTTTCAATAACCAACAAAAGCGCCTACGGATTTTTTGAGCCGAAATTTTTAGTGGCGCTTTATCGTGGATCGCAATTGACCGCAATCCAGAGTATTGTGCTGGATCGTTTTAGGAGCGGTGAGACGCGGGAGGTTGAAGTATCTTGGTATGATCGTGTTGGCGCGGTGTCTTCCGTGGAGGTGGTGCCCGAGATTGATATTCTAAATCCGGAGGTATATTTGAAGCCGTAGCCAATTCTAGACCTGTTGCTTAATAACCTTTTGGCTGTAATTCTCATATTTTGGCTGCGGCTTTGCCAAAGTTTCTCAACATATATATACGCCGTATATGCTTCAAAACTTTGGCTTCGCCTCGCTCAAAATCTGAAAATTTCGCTACAAAAATTATTAAGCAACAGGTCTAATGCATCCTTATGCCATATTCACTCCATATTGTTAGGAGGATTGATTGGCTTCTTTTTTTAAGTGTGGGGTTCCTCTGCGGTTTGAGCCTTATGGCCCTGTGGAGTCTTGATTTGGCGCGCAATCCGGATTTTTTGAATTTCAAAAAACAGCTTATTTTTATTAGTGTGGGTTTTGCAGCCGCCTTTGCAATGGCAATTTTTGATTATCGCGCTTTGCGTTCAATGGTCCGCTTGCTTTATGTTGGCGGCCTTATTCTTTTAGCGGCGGTTTTAATTTTTGGCACAACTATTCGAGGCACGAGAGGATGGTTTGTTTTTAGCGACTTAACATTGCAGCCAGTTGAAATCGCCAAAGTTATCTTGACGATTGCCTTGGCTCGCTTTCTTTCCGTGCGTGCGCATGTTGTTGATTTGAAAGTTTTAGGAGGAGCAGTTTTATTAGGTATCGGTTACGCTGGACTTACTATATTACAGCCGGACTTGGGATCAGCCTTTGTGCTTTTGTCTCTAGTAGCGGGCTTGCTATTTTTGACCTTAATACCTTGGAGATATATTCTTGGATTTTTTTCAGTCTTTATTATAATGGGAGTACTGGCTTGGACATTCTTTTTTAAAGATTATCAAAAGGCGCGCCTTGTAAGTCTTATAAATCCAAGGCAGGATCCTTTGGGGCAAGGATACAATATTCGCCAGTCCATTATTGCAGTTGGCGCAGGCAGAATTTTAGGACGTGGTCTTGGTGAGGGCTCCCAAAGCCAGTTGCGTTTTTTGCCCGAGGCACAGACAGACTTTGTATTTGCTGTTCTTGCTGAACAGTTCGGATTTTTAGTGGTGACATTAATACTTATGGCTTACGGATTAATCATTTGGAGATTGACAATTTTAGCAAGGCGCGCCAATGACGGATTCGCCCTTTTTTGCATCGCTGGCTTTTTTATTATTCTCGCCGTGCAAGTTACTTTGAACGTAGGCATGAATTTAGGATTGTTGCCTATTGTTGGTCTTTCTTTGCCGTTTTTATCTTATGGCGGTTCAGCCATACTCTCCAATTTTTTATTTTTAGGAATAGTACAATCTATAAAAGTGCGGATATAGCGGTATGCCCGGTGCTACAACTGCATGTATTTAAAGTGGCGCCGGTCCAAAACAAGTATATGCCAATGAATCACATTGATAAGTTTAATACAGTGTTGTAGCACTGGGTATGATAATAAAAAAACTAATACCAAAAAAATTATTGTCGCTCTATCATCTTGTGCTGGCCTATTTGGCTGCCAGTTTTTACGGCCGTCCTTCAGATAGAATAATTGTAATTGGGGTAACAGGCACCAATGGCAAATCGACCACGGTTAATTTAATCGCCAAAATATTAGAGGAGAGCGGAGCGCGTGTTGGCTTTACCTCAACAGTAAATTTCAGAGTCGGAGATAGGGAATGGTTAAATGACGAAAAAATGACCATGCTTGGCCGTTTTAAATTGCAAAAGTTATTGCGCGATATGGTTAAGGCAGGATGTAAGTATGCCGTGATTGAGACATCATCAGAAGGTATTGTCCAGCATCGTCACGGGGCCATTAATTACGATGCGGCTGTATTTACGAATCTGACCCCTGAACACATTGAATCTCATGGCGGATTTGAAAACTACAAAAAGGCCAAAGGGGAGTTGTTTAAAAAATTAAAAATTAAAAATGTAAAATGTAAAATAATTGGCGGGCAGTGCGTGCCGAAAGTTAGCGTGGTCAACGGCGATGATCCGCATGCAGAGTATTTTTTAAGTTTTCCAGCGGATGAGAAAGTGATATATGGAATAGAGCATTCGGCATCTCCTCAAAGCTTAGCTTTTTTGCACTCAAAGCTAAGCTTTTCTCGATGCCTCGCACAAAATGTGTATGTGGATGCTACGGGTTCACAATTCGAAATAGATGATGTAAAATTTAGGCTAAAATTGATGGGAAAGTTTAACGTGTATAATGCTCTTGCCGCAATCGCGTCAGCTTACGCGCTGGGTATTGATTTAAAAATGTGCAAAAGTGCTCTTGAAAAAGTGCAGGGCATTCCGGGACGTCTGGAGCGCATTGACGAGGGGCAGCCTTTTACTGTTATTATTGATTACGCGCCTGAACCTGCGTCTATGCAAGCGCTGTATGAAGTGGTTGGCATGTTGCCCCATCAACGCATTATTCATGTTTTAGGTTCTACCGGAGGCGGTCGTGATGTAGCGCGTCGTCCGATTTTGGGAGGCATTGCCGCACGCAACGCAGATTATGTTATAGTAACTAATGAAGATCCTTATAATGATGATCCGCAGACGATTATTGATGATGTAGCGCGGGGGGCGGAAGAGGCCATGCGTCAGGTATCAGGTATCAGGTATCAGGCGGTACTGAAAATTTTAGATCGTAAAGAGGCGATTGCCAAAGCGCTATCGCTTGCCCAGTCTGGTGATCTTGTTTTGATCACGGGCAAAGGTGCAGAGCAGGCCATGGTCGTAAAGCATGGCCAGAAAATACCGTGGGACGATCGTGTTGTCACACGCGAATTGCTCCACTAGACCCGTTGCTTAATAACCTTTTGGCTGTAATTCTCATATTTTGGCTTCGCCTCGCTCAAAATCTGAAAATTTCGCTACAAAAATTATTAAGCAACAGGTCTAGTCTTAAAGCAACGTGTCTAAATATATGCGAAAAGTGTTTGGAATTCTAGGCGTGTTTGCGCTTTGTTTTGTTGCGATTATTTTGCTTGCTAAACTCAAAATTGGCATTTTCGCAACTAATTTAGTGAACCCGGTCATAAGACCGATTTTAGCAGGATTATCTTCCGCGGAAGATTGGGTGACACATACAATTTCTCTGCCTTTCAAAGCAAAAACGCTGGCTTTAAAAGTTGACGAATTGGAAGGTCTGACGCGGCAGCTTACCGCAGAAAATGCGCGATTTCTGGAGCTCCAAAACGAAAATGTACAGTTACGGCGAGAACTTAATTTTATTGAACGCATCCAGTATCCGTTTGCCTTAGCCCGTGTTATAGGCAGGGTTAAAGAAGCCGGGGGAGATTTTTTTATTCTAAATCGCGGAGGGAGTGACGGCGTTGCAGTTGATCAGCCAGTGGTCAGTGATGGTATTTTAATTGGCAAAATAATACGAGTTCAAAAATCTGTAAGCATTGCCGTTCCGCTTACGACTTCGGGCCTGAAAACTGCCGCCATGTTTACGGAAAACACAGCAACAGACGGGATTGTTGAGGGGGAATTAAATGTCAGCCTCAAGATGTCTCTTATATCGAAAGACATTACTCTTATCAATAATATGATAGTTATTACTTCAGGGTTAGAACAGACGATTCCTCGCGGTTTTGTTATTGGAAAAATAGAGCGGATTGAATCCAAACCGAATGATCTGTTTCAGACTGCGTATTTAAAAATACCTACCTCTTTGCAGAATACAACTTTAGTCAATATTATTTTATACCATGCGATTGATTAAATCAGCAAAAACAGCGTTTCTTATATTACTGGGCAGTTTATTGCTTTTGGCGCTTACAGTAAGCAGTAGGTCAATGATAAATTTTCTGCTTATTAGCGCATTGTTTGTTTTGATTACAACTGGCGCGCGGCAAGCATATGTTTGGACGCTTATAGCCGGAGTTGTTCTTGAAACCATTTCGCCATTTCCGTCGTTTGTTTCTATGGCCACTCTACTCTTTACTGTTTTTTGTGCGCATTTTTTAATTAAAAATTATTTGAGCCATCGGACATTTTTAGGAATAATAGCTGGTGCTGTGCTTGCTAGTTTGATTTATGAAATTAGCACTTTCTTGTTTTCTCGCTTGGTTAATTTGATTTTCCGCGGTTTTACGCCAGCTCTAGATTTTAGTTATGGAATTTTTATGGTTCTGCGCTTGCTTTGGACGACACTTGTCTTCGCCATTTTATTTTTAATTGTGCAAAGATTGTTTCCTAGGGTACGCGGTACGCTTTTGGCATCATAAATTTATATGCCCGACTTCGAAATCTTGCCACATACAGCTGATTTGAGAATAAAAGTGTATGGCAATTCCAGAGCCGAGCTTTTTCAAAATGCATTGCGCGGAATGTTTGAGAGCATTGCGCCGACATGGAAAGCGGGCGCCGGTGTTCAGCATGAGATTGCTGTTGTTTCCACTGATCAGAATGCCCTGCTTATTGATTTTCTTTCCGAAGCATTGAGCCTTTCTGATATCAATGATGAGGCATATACTGATATTGAAATTACGGAATTCACAAACACAGAACTGCGCGGCACGCTCATTGGAAAATCAATAACACGGTTTGCCATTGAAATTAAGGCGGTTACGCATCACGGGATTGATATAAAAAAAATAGGGGAGAGATGGGAGACAGAGATTGTGTTTGATGTATAGACCTCTTGCAAAACAATATGTCCTACTGCAATTGCGATCTTTCGGCTGCAAATCGTGCAGCGTCAGTCATCGTATACTGTGTATACGTTTCCTCGCGCTTCACGATTTTCGCTCGAAATCTCACAATTTCGTTGACGAATAATTATTATGCAAGAGGTCTTATGAATAACATCACGCGCGAAACACTCAAAAAGGTAAACAATTATGTGTGGGAGATTCCGAAATCGTTTCGGGCGGATATGCGCGCGCCGGCGCGTATTTATGCTTCCAGCCAAATGCTTGAGGAAATTTTCCGCGATCGTTCGATGTGGCAGATCATTAATGTCGCCACCTTGCCCGGCATTCAAAAGGCGGCGATCGCTATGCCCGATATTCATGAAGGCTACGGATTTCCGATCGGCGGGGTGGCGGCAACGGCTACTCACGAAGGCGGCGTAATCTCGCCGGGCGGCATTGGCTACGATATCAATTGTGGAGTGCGTCTCCTGGTTTCTGATTTTGGGCTTAATGAAATCAAGCCTCATCTCGAAAATCTCGCGGCCGCAATGTTCCATGCGGTTCCCTCCGGCGTGGGACGCGGAGGAAAATTAAAATTCAGCGAACAAGAATTAAATCATGTGCTCGCAAGAGGCGCCGCACGCATGGTAGAATTGGGATACGGCGCACAAGATGATCTTATACACTGCGAAGAAGGGGGCTCCATGGCTGGCGCGGATCCGGAACATGTTTCGAGCCGCGCAAAATCACGCGGCAGAGATCAACTCGGCACCCTTGGTTCTGGCAATCATTTTCTTGAGATGCAAGTCGTGGATGAAGTTTTGCTCCCCGATGTAGCGGCAGCTTTTAGTTTATCAAAAGGTGCGATCGCTGTAATGATCCATTGCGGATCGCGCGGACTTGGACACCAAACCTGTACGGATTATGTGCGTTTAATGCTTCCGCAGCTTGCGCGATGGGGGATTGTGCTTCCTGACCGCGAACTGGCTTGTGCACCATTTGATTCGCCTGAAGGACAAAAGTATTTTTCAGCCATGGCTGCAAGCGCTAATTTTGCCTGGGCAAATCGTCATTTAATCGCGCATAATGTGCGTGAAGCATGGAATAGCGTGCTTGGCCGCATAGATAGATTACGTACGATCTATGACGTAGCGCATAATATTGGAAAACGAGAAACGCACCAAATTGACGGCAAAGAGGTCGAGGTTATTGTCCATCGCAAAGGCGCCACGCGCGCATTTGGATCTGGCCGGCCGGAAATTCCGGAAGTGTATCGTGCTGTAGGTCAACCGGTGTTCATTCCCGGAACAATGGGCACGGCCTCTTATGTGCTCGTTGGCACGCAAACTGGCATGGAAGCCGCGTTTGGAACTTCTTGTCATGGCGCTGGCCGGCGCATGTCCCGAGCGCAAGCCAAACGTACTGTTCGCGGATCTGAATTGCGGCAGGCGCTTGAAGCGCGAGGTATTGTAGTGCGTTGCGAATCAGATCCCGGCCTTGCGGAAGAAGCGCCGGAAGCGTATAAAGATGTGGAGAGCGTTGTTGATATAGTTGATAAGGTCGGATTAGCCAAAAAAGTCGCTCGTCTTAAGCCGATTGCGGTAATTAAAGGAGGATAATAAAATTTAATAATTTTTAACAGTCCCATAGTCCATAGTCTTATGAATGAACAGCATCATCATCACAATGAATTTTACGGTCTCGGCATTGCACCCGCGCTTTTGCAGATATTGAGCCAGCTAAATTTTAAAACACCCACTCCAATTCAGGCGCAGGCTATCCCCATCGGGATTGAAGGTAAAGATATTGTAGGAATTGCGCAAACCGGCACCGGAAAGACTCTTGCATTTGGTATTCCGGTCATTCAACGCTTGGCCCAAATAAAAGGCAAGGCGCTTATTGTATTGCCTACCCGCGAGCTTGTGCTTCAGGTTGAAGAGGTGCTTCGCACCATAGGAAAGCGCATCAGATTGAGAACCGCGGTGCTGATCGGGGGTGCGCCTATGGGACCGCAATTGCACTCGCTTTCTGCCAACCCGCATATCATTATCGCAACCCCCGGGCGTCTCATTGATCATCTTAATCAAAAAAATATACGTCTCAACAACGTTTCAATTGTGGTATTTGATGAAGCGGATCGCATGCTTGATATGGGATTTGCGCCGCAGGTAAAAAAGATTTTTCAAGCATTGCCAGACGCTTCAAAGCGGCAAACTATGCTGTTTTCAGCAACTATGCCGCCTGAAATCATGGAGATTGCGGTGACACACATGAAACTGCCCGTGCGTGTTGAAATCGCGCCGTCCGGAACGACCGTTGAGCGGGTTACTCAAGAGCTTTTTATTGTGCCCAGAGATCAGAAGCTCGGCCTTCTTAAAAAAATGCTGGAGACATATCACGGTTCAGCTCTTATTTTTACCCGCACAAAACATGTCGCAAAAAAAATTGTGAGACAGATCCGAGCGCTTGGATTTAGCGCCGCGGAAATCCATTCCAACCGAACGCTTAGCCAGCGAAAAGACGCACTGCAAGGATTCAAATCAGGGAAATACCGCGTACTTGTGGCAACGGATATTGCCTCGCGGGGGATTGACGTAGTAGGTATTGAACTAGTGCTTAATTTCGATCTGCCGGCTACCTCGGATGATTACGTACATAGAATCGGGCGCACCGCGCGCGCCGGCGCGGTTGGCCATGCCATCACCTTTGCGATGCCGGGGGAACAACGCGAGGTTCGCGCGATAGAGAATTTGATTAGAAAACGTTTGCCGATCTCCAAACTTCCTGAACTTCCGAAACTCAATATTCCCGAATTTTTTCCGTCGTCTGAACGCCGATTACACTCAATTTCCCCTCCTTTTCGAGGAGGGGTTAGGGGTGGTGGAAGCGGGCGTCCCTACCATCCCCGTCGTCCGCGCAATCCGCATCAGCGTTTTCATCCCCGCCATCCCCGTCGCTAGCTATACTCTTTCTTAAAAGGTTTGATGTTTTGTGCACGAAACAGTAGGATAGGGGAATATGGTGCAAGTGTTGATTAATATATGTCCGAATACTACACGCCACAAAGAGTCAAAGGTTTATATGATCCGGCATCGGTCGAGCCGTTTAAGCTATCGCGATCAAAAATTGATTTGTTTTTAAATTGCCCACGCTGTTTTTATTACGATCGCAAGCTTGGCGTCGGCCGGCCGCCGGGCTTTCCGTTTGCGTTGAACTCCGCCGTTGACCATCTTTTAAAGCTCGAGTTTGATATTCATCGTGTGAATGGCACAAAGCATCCTTTGATTGAGAAGTATGGCGTGGATGCGCGGCCGGTACCGCATGAAGATTTGGATAAGTGGCGACATAATTTTACTGGTATTCAATATTTGTATAAGCCGACCAACCTACTTATATTCGGCGCGATTGATGACCTTTGGCAAAATTCCAAAGGCGAATATATTGTCGTGGATTATAAGTCCACCGCAAAGGCCGAAGAAATAACAGAGCTTGATAAAGATTGGCATGAAGGATATAAAAGGCAAATGGAAGTTTATCAATGGCTACTGCGGAAAAACGGCTACAAAGTTTATAACACCGGATACTTTGTTTACTGCAACGGTCAAACGGATCGCAAGGCCTTTGACGCTAAGCTTGAATTTGATATCACCTTAATTCCATATAATGGTGATGATTCTTGGGTAGAGAAAACTATAGTAGAAGCTCATGAATGTTTAAATGGCGATAAAATTCCTAAAGCCAATTCGAATTGTGATCACTGCAATTATGTGAAGGCGATAAATAGTAAATAATTGTGGAAACTTCGTCCGCGCAGATTGCATAATTTTAACGCTTACCATACACTCTCCTAAAACTACACTCTCTCACTCGCACGACTGGGAGAGTGTAGAATACGGGAAGTAAATTTTATGAATATAAAATCCGCGACATTTGTAAAAGGCGTGGTGGGCACTGATGAGATTTTGGAGGATGGCACTCCGCAGATTGTTTTTGTCGGCCGTTCAAATGTAGGAAAGTCTAGCGTTATTAATTCTTTAGCCAACCAGAAAAAATTGGCCAGAACCAGTTCTTTTCCCGGACGTACTCAAGAGATAAATATATTTTTGATAAACAAATCTGTATATTTAGTTGACCTGCCGGGGTACGGGTTTGTCAAGATTCCGCAAAAAGAACGGGAGCGGATCCAAAAAATGATGCAATGGTATCTATTTAGATCAGCTTATAAGCTGAAAAAAGTAGTACTCATTATAGACGCAAATGTAGGCCCGAGTTCGGCCGACTTGGAAATGGTTCGCAGTTTGGAAGAGCAAGAAAATAATATCGTTGTGGTCGTCAATAAAATAGACAAAATAAAAAAATCGGAGCATGAAGCGAAGATTCAAAAAATTAAAGCCACATTTGGAGACCGCAAAATTATCTTTTATTCCGTAGAAAAGAAAATCGGCGTAACCGAGCTAACTGACGAAATTCTAAAATAATGAAAACCGATGTTAAAACAGATATTCTATGGGATGTTGTTGTTATTGGCGGCGGACCATCGGGCATGATGGCGGCAGGCAGGGCGGCGGAACTTGGCCGCAAGGTTTTACTTCTTGAAAAGAATCCAACGCTTGGCAAAAAACTTCTCATTACCGGCGGTGGCCGCTGTAATTTAACTAATAATAAACCTGATATTCGTACGATGCTTAGTCAGTATAAAGGCAATGCCCGATTTCTTTTTTCTGCTTTTTCGCAGTTTAGCGTAGAAGATACACTTAATTTTTTTCATCGGCGCGGGGTGCCGACTGTTGAGGAGGAAGAGGGGAGGGTTTTTCCTGTCTCAAATAAAGCACAGTCGGTTTTGAACGCACTGACACATTATATGAAAGATGGCGGCGTGCGTATACAAACCAATACCGCAGTTGCCGGTTTATCTATTGATGCCGAAACTGAATATATTGCTATTCGGATTAAGGGTGCACTTGCCAACAAGGCGGGCAAAACAGAAATAATCGCGAAGTCGTGCATTGTTGCTACTGGAGGAGTTTCGCATCCAGAAACTGGCTCAACTGGTGAAGGATTTGCATGGCTTAAAAAAATTGGCCATACTATTATTGATAACGATTTTGCGCTCGTCCCCATCGCGCTTACCGATGCTTGGGCAAAGAAATTAAGTGGATCAACGCTTAAGGATATTAAGCTTACCGCATTTCAAAATGGACAGAAGCAAGAAACTTACAATGGTATATTACTTTTCACGCATTTTGGGATCAGTGGCCCCACGGTCTTGAATATGAGTAAAGCGATCCGGGAGCTCTTGCAATACGGCGAAGTTGCGATCGCGCTTGATGTATTTCCAAAATTTGACCATAAAGAGCTCGAGGAGCAGCTTCAAACATTACTCGTTGGTAAGAGCAACAAGAAGTTGAAAAATACTTTGGACAAGCTTATTCCTGCCGCACTCGTCTTTGCAGTGCTAAAACTTGCTAATGTAGATGGCGAGACGCCCAATCATAGCGTGCGCCGTGAGGATAGAATAAAATTAGTATCGCTGATGAAGAGGATCCCGCTTCATGTTCAAGAACTGCTTGGGGCGGATAAAGCAGTTATTTCCTCGGGGGGCGCAGCACTCAAAGAGGTGAATTTTAAAACCATGCAATCGCGCCTTGTGCCTAATCTCTATTTGATCGGTGACGCCCTTAACATCGATCGCCCCTCGGGCGGTTATAGCCTTCAGCTATGTTGGACAACGGGTTTTGTGGCGGGAGAAGTAGCAGCTAAAGTGGAATAAAAAAGACTGTAACTAAGACGGCGTGGCATTAGAACGTCACTCTCCCAGTCGCACGACTGGGAGAGTGTATGGTAGTGGAAATTATTCGTACTAACTATAAGATATGCGGATTAATAATTTTCTAAAACTAATCTTTGCTATAACTGTATCAGAGCTTGCCGGTATCATCGGATCGGTGTTTACGGTTTCTGCGATCCAGAATTGGTACGCTAGTCTTGTAAAGCCGGTGCTAAATCCTCCGGCTTGGGTATTTGGTCCGGTATGGACAACGCTGTATTTGCTCATGGGTATTGCCGTGTTTTTGGTCTGGCGATATGGGCTGAATCGCAAGGATGTAAAAATTGCACTTTTCATATTCGGCGTTCAGCTGATTTTGAATGCCCTTTGGTCAATTATCTTTTTTGGTCTGCATAGTCCTTTGTGGGCTTTTGTTAATATTATTTTGCTCTGGCTCACGATTCTTTGGACCATTATTGTATTTTTTAAAATTTCACGCCCGGCCGCCTACCTTTTTCTACCCTATATTCTATGGGTCAGTTTTGCCATGTACTTGAATTACGCAATTTGGATTTTAAATTAACGGGGTCGTTAGTTTATGTTCAAAAATCGTCAGGATGCGGGGAAGAAGTTAGCGGAAGCGCTTGGCGCATATAAAAACGCACGGGATACTATTGTTTTGGGGTTGCCGCGAGGCGGGGTAGTTATTGGATATGAGGTTGCTAAAGCTTTGGGGTTGCCGCTTGATATTGTGGTGCCGCGAAAAATTGGCGCGCCGGGAAATCCGGAGTATGCTATTGGGGCGATTACGGAGACGGGTGAGGCTATTTTTAACGAGGAGGAAGTTGGGCAGGTAGATAAAGAATGGCTAAAACAAAAAATGAAAAAAGAAAAGAGGGAAGCGCAAAGGCGACTCACCATATACCGTCCCGGTCCATCACCACAAGTTGCTGGCAAAACTGTTATTCTTGTAGATGATGGGGTTGCTACCGGGTATACAATGCGGGCGGCCGTAGCTTCCGTGAAAGCACGTAAACCAGTCAAGATTGTTGTGGCAGTGCCTAATGGCGCGAATGATTCTATGCGTGAATTGCGGCGCGAAGTAGATGAAGTTATTGCGCTAGAAATACCGGATGTGTACTTCGCTGTCGGCGCACAGTATGAAGAATTTTCGCAAATATCAGATGAAGAGGTGATCGAGCTTTTGCAGAAAACGCAGTCTCATAATCCCTCCTAGCCTCCCATTATCTTAAAGGGAGTAAGATTGATCGCATGTTTATTTTTTCAATTGCCACTGCATATCATGATTTTGCCGGAAAGCTTGCCAAGCAAGCGCATCTTAAAGTTGGTCGCGTTGAGTTTAAAAAATTTTCCGATGGCGAGATCTATGTACGAGTAGGGGAGTCTGTGGCACAAAAAAAAGTGTATGTTGTGGGTACGACCGCGCCGCCGGCGGACAATTTAATAGAAATGTTGCTCTTAGTGGATGCGCTAAAAACGGCAAAGGCGCTGCATATTACCGCGATCATTCCGTATTTTGGCTACGGAAGGGCGGATCATTTGGTTGAGAGCGGCGAGGCGCTATCAGCAAAATTGATGGCAAATCTTTTACATTGTGCAGGGGTTCGTCGTGTGGTTGCGATTGATCTACATAGTCCACGGGTGGAGAAATTTTTTACAATGCCGCTTGTACATGTAAGAGCGCAGGAATTGTTAGCGCGTACGATCAAAGCCGAGCTTTTTAACGATCAAAGCTCGGCTTTGACGATCGTAGCCCCAGACCATGGCGCAATTCCACTGGCAAAACGAATGGGGCGGTTATTGCGCGCGCGAGTCGCATGGTTTGAAAAAATTCGGCCACAACATAATGTTGCGCAACTTGGCGCATTGCACGGAGATGTTGCAGGTAAAATTGCCGTGCTTGTTGATGACATGATTGATACAGCGGGAACTATTGCGGAAGCGGCAAACCAGCTTAAGCAACATGGCGCAAAGAAAATTATTGTTGCGGTCACGCATGGTGTCCTTTCCGGGCCGGCTCTTGAGCGTCTCAAACAAACGCCGATAGACAAAGTTATTATTACCGACACACTTCCCAATGTTTCTCAAAAAAAATTCAACAAGCTTAGAGTTGTTTCAGTAATACCCTTACTAGCGGAAAAATTTAGACGGATATGAGGAATCCTTTTATCGTACGCGATAGCAAGATTGATGAGCGTATTATTCACGATACAATAAATAGCCGCTGGGTTGAGGACGTCGTACCGGCACGCAGCAATGAAATTGAATATCTAAAACCATCATTACAGCGCAAACGATTCTGGTATTTTGCGGGCGGATTTATTTTTATCCTATTATTTTTTTTAGGGCGCAGCGCACAACTCCAAATCATTAATGGATCCGAATTTCAAGCTGCCGCAGAGGCAAACCGGCTGCGCATTTTAAGATTGCGCGCTCCGCGAGGCGCTATAGTAGACCGCAACGGTATTGATTTGACTAAAAACATACCGCATTTTCAAGTTTTACTAACGCCGTCTGATCTGCCGACAGACGCGGCGCTTAAGATGTCAGAGGTGGAAAAAATCGCGGCAATTTTGAGTTTGAGCCTTGACGAGCTAACTCTGCTTTTGGATTCCAAAGAGCCTGATTCCGCACCGCGTCTTATTAAAGACGGCTTAACGCCCGAAGAGGCTTTTCCTGTGATTTTAGCTTCGCAAGATCTTCCCGGGCTTGCAATTGAGACGATCGCAACGCGTTTTTATCCTTTCGGCGCGTCATTTGCGCATCTTCTTGGCTATCTTGGCAAGATTGATGAGCAAGAAAAAAAATATTATTTAGAAAATGGGTATAGCTTAAATGATATTGTTGGAAAATCCGGGTTGGAAAAAACATTTGAAAATATCCTGCATGGCAAAGATGGAAAACAATATACCGAGGTTGATGCAAGCGGACGCAGACGCAGCACAAAATTTTCTGAAGAAGCAAGTCAGGGATCCACACTAACTCTTTCTATAGATGCGCCTTTGCAGATAAAAACAACGGAGTCGCTCCAGCAAACCCTCAATAATTTTAAAAAAACTCGCGGAGCCGCTATTGTATTAAATCCGCAAAGCGGGGAAATTTTGGCTTTGGTTTCTTTGCCATCTTTTGATAATAATATTTTTACTCTCGGCAAGGATATCGGGCCTGTACTTAATGAATTAAACACAAATCCTAATCAGCCTCTATTTCCTCGCGCAACCGCCGGCACTTATCCCTCGGGTTCAATTATAAAACCCGCGATTGCGGCGGCGGCGCTGCAGGAGGGAATTATAACTCCTTTAACGACAATCTTGTCAGTCGGCGGAATCCGAATCGGCGAATGGTTTTTTCCAGACTGGAAAAGCGGCGGGCATGGCCCTGTTAGTGTTACTCGCGCTATTGCCGAGTCAGTTAATACTTTTTTCTATGCAATCGGCGGCGGCTGGGCGACTCAAAAAGGTTTGGGCATTAATCGGCTTGCAGAATATCTTCGCAAATTTGGATTTGGAAAATCGGTTGGCATTGAACTTGCGGGCGAGGCTGACGGTTTTGTGCCTAATACAGAATGGAAAGAACGGATTAAGAATGAGCCATGGTATATTGGCGATACATACCATCTTTCTATTGGGCAAGGCGATTTTTTGGTTACGCCCCTGCAAATTGCGCGGATGACGGCTTATTTTGCTTCAAACGGCAAATGGACAAAACCCCACTTGTCCCTCTCTTTATGTCATCCCTCGCAACGCGAAGGATCACGGGATTCTTTGGCCTGCGGCCTCAGAATGACAGAAACGGGGCCGGGTATTAGCCCACAACATATTCAAACTGTGCGCCGCGGCATGCGTGAGGCTGTGCTATATGGCAGTGCGCGCTCTTTACTGGCTCTCCCGATTGATTCTGCCGGAAAAACAGGCACGGCGCAATGGTCTAATTCCAAATCTCCGCACGCTTGGTTTATGGGTTGGGCGCCGTTTAACAATCCGCAGATCGCAGTTACGGTCTTGATTGAAGAAGGCGAAGAAGGTTCGCGAACTGCTGTTGCGGCAGCAAAGGAGATTATCCGCGCCTGGTATGAAAATAAATCTAATATCTCGTCTATCATAAATAAGTAGTAATGTCATAGTAGCGTTAAGTAGAAATGTCATACCTGCTAGAATATTGAGCTAATTACTAAGCTCAATACTATGGCACAAGACCTACTTACTATGACTTCCCAAGAAGCCGAGAGACTCGCCATCATTAATAATTTAATTGCCAAAAAGATCAACGGCGCTTCGGCCGCCAAACAACTGAATCTGTCCGTGAGACAAACTAAAAGGCTCCAAGCCAGGGTATAATCAAAAGAGGTGTTAAGGGCATTATTCACCAACTGCGCGGCCGGGAAAGCAACAACAAAATCGCAGAGCAACAGCTCCAAGAAGTTACAAAAATCATCCAGAAAAACTATCCGGATTTTGGACCGACGCTGGCCGCGGAAAAATTAATAGAGATTCATAAAATCAATCTCGGCGTGACCACTGTCCGGACTTTGATGATTAAGGGCCTGTTGCCGAATACCATTTCTACTGCAAGATAAGAATTTTGGCTGCGACTTTGTGAAACATTCTCAACATATACGCCGTATATGCTTCAAATGTTTCACTTCGTCTCGCTCAAAATTCTTACCTTTCGTTACGAAAGCGTATTTAGCAACAGTCCCATTAAGGAAGAGCTTTTTAAACCCAAAAAGAGAAAACAAAACCAAGTACACAGAGAATGGCGGGAAAGAAAAGAATGCTACGGAGAAATGGAACAATTCGATGACGGTTACCACCATTGGTTTGAGGATCGCGGCAAAGAAATTTGCCTCTTGGCCTCCATCGATGATGCTACCGGAAAAATTACCAAACTGAAATTCGCCCAAAACGAAGGGGTGATCGAAGTCTTCCGCTTCTGGAAAGAGTATCTGGAATCCAAAAACAAGCCCGTGGCCATTTATCTTGATAAATTCAGCACTTACAAGGTCAACCACAAGAATGCCACGGATAACCACGAATTAATCACTCAATTCCAAAGAGCCTGCCAGGATTTGAATATCAATCTCATTACCGCCCATAGCCCGCAAGCCAAAGGCCGGGTGGAAAGATTGTTTGAAACATTACAGGATAGATTAGTCAAAGAATTACGACTGCAAAATATCAGCGATACTGAAACCGTTAACCAGTTTTTAGAAGAAAAATACATTTCGGATTTCAACGACAGGTTTTCAGTCCTCCCGGCCAAGGATACAGATTTACACCGTCCGCTAACGGAACACGATCAAAAAAATCTAGATAAAATATTTTCCATCCAATCCCGAAGACAAGTTAAAAATGATTTCACCATCCAATTCAAAAACCAGTGGTATCAGCTGGAGGAGATTCAGCCGACCACTGTTTACCGAAAAGACGAAGTTTTAATTGAGGACAGATTAGACAGATCAATTCATCTGGGCAAAAAAGAAAAGTACTTGAATTTCAAAAAATTACCAGCGCGGCCTAAAAAGATAAAAACTAATTTGGTTGCCATCACCCCTCGAAAATCCACTTGGATTCCGCCAGTCAACCATCCTTGGAGGAAACAAATTCATGCCGATATTCAATACGCCATAATTTCTAAAGTCCCATAAGTATGACATTTTAAAAAAACGCGGCCCTATGACATTTCTACTTAATTTTGACAATTTAGCCACCCACCCGTGTCAACTCATATTAGGATGACACCGTAGCGCCCCTCGGTTGGGTCATCAAAAAAGACACCGTAGCGGGCATTAATTTTTTAAACGATTTAATCTTTGGTTCGACCTTTTGTGCTGACGTTTGTT
>Ga0209211_10001638_pt1 | contig 41608 bp, 46 predicted proteins | sample RifGroA2_FD_183992 | JGI IMG/M metagenome (GOLD analysis project Ga0209211, IMG submission 183992) | Groundwater microbial communities from Rifle, Colorado, USA - Groundwater A2 (SPAdes) (version 2) | ecosystem: Environmental > Aquatic > Deep subsurface > Groundwater | place: Rifle, Colorado...
CACACTTACATATGGGAAAAGGATTTAACAGGAATTTAACGGTTCGCAGGGTCGGCTTCGCCTAAAACGCCAAGCGTTTTCCCCTGCTCTCCCAAATTTATTTTTCGAGGGTCTCGGCTGTGGGTTGCCTCAGCCTCGCCCATCTCTGAAAAATAAACTTCGTTAAATTCCGATGTTAAACTCAATAAATCATTTTCTCAACTGCTTTTTTATTTGAAGAGTGCATAAAACTCTGCTCTAGGTTCTTGGACAAAAAAGCTATACAAAGAATGAATAACTGTGGGCAATTTTCTGTCACAATCACCATACTTTATGTGAGCAAGTTCATGCTTAATTGTGTGCCTGAGATTAAAAGGAAGTATGTCTTTCACAACAGGGTTAATTGCTATTGTGTAACCCTCACGCTTAGAACCACTTGAATTTCCATGATAATTTTCCATTCCCGCATCCCATAGGTTTTCCGGAACTAATAAAGTTATAGCAACATCTTTAAGATTAGCTCTTTTCTTCTCCTGTTCTAATACACTTAAATACTTTGGATTGTTGGTGGGTATACAATTCCATTCTCTTGTAATATATTCCTTAGTTACAAGATATTCCACACCTTCTCTAACTTCCCCCACAATACTTAGAAACATTTTCCAATTTATATATTTAATTATTTTTACAATATTAAGAAACCATCTTATCAATCAATTTCTTATCCTTTTCCTTGCCTTGTATCAATAATTTACCGTTTTTATACAATGTGATAGTGCAAGGCCCTTTCATTCTTACATGCTCGTGTTCAGTAGAAGCAGGAATAAATTTATAGCCAAAATCCTCTAATTTCTTTAGCTTATCCATAATTTTTTCGTCTTTTTTCTCAACTTTTTCTATAAATTGTGAAAAGTCTTCAAGTTTTTTCTGGAATTTTTTATTTACCTTGTCCTGGTAAGGCATCCAGCTTTTCCTAAACAATTCATTATATTTTTCATAGTATTTTTCAAGAAAATCAACTGTTTTGGGATCTGACATATATCCAGAGCCGAAATCAATCTTTATTTTCTTCTTTATTTTTTCAATTTCATTATCTCTTGTTACTTTTGCAAGAATTGAAGCAGCGCTTACAACAGGATACTTAAAATCAGCCTTGTGCTCCAAAACCCATTCAATTTTTTTATTTTTTATATAACCCAATAAATATTCCTTATAACTCTTAATATTGTTGCTTGGCGTGTCTATAATTGCTTTGTCCGGCTTAAGCAGATTAATTATCTCAGCAGATTTTCTTGCCTCTAATTTGTTTAGGTTCAAGCCGTCATGATTTTGCACGGCATTGTCAATTTCATCTGGATTTATTATAACAATCTCGTACTTATAAGAAACATCTTTTATCTTGTCAAAAAGAAACTCCCTTGTTGCCCTTGTCAGCAGCTTTGAGTCCTTAACCTTTAATTTAACTAACTCTTTTTCATCCTCTTCTTTTATGAGCAGCCCGCACATTACCATAGGGCCTAAAATTGGACCACGACCAGCTTCATCAATACCGCAGATTAATATAGCAACCACCTTTTTATGTTATTAAAACTATAGGAAATAACTTTAATATTCGTATGTCAAAATATTTGTAAAGTTATTTCCTAATACTGAAAAATTACTTTGCAATTTTTTGTATCCCTCTGGGATAAGCAAATCACTCATTAGGAAGGGAACAAAGTTCCGATTATTAACGTGATTTGCTATAAATAAACTGCAGAGTTTTTAAAGTTTTTTACCAAATTAAGTCATTTAAGCAGTAAATCCTTCAGTGTTCCGCCAGGTGGTATCATTGGAAAAACATTTTCTTTTTTGTCTACCCAGATATCAACTATATATGGCCCAGGCGAGCTCAAGGCCTTTAATATCCCCGGCCCAACTTCTTCTTTTTTTGTTATTCTTAAAGTGTTAATGTTATGGTAAACATGGCTTAGGCCTGCAAAGTCAGGATTAACATTTGAGCATTCTTGCCCATCATAAGTGCATGCAGGGCTGCAATCAGGCATTCTGCTTAAACAGGTTTCATTGTGATAACTCCCATTATCTCTGTCTTCCCACTGCCTGACCATTCCCAAAAAACCGTTGTTAATTATAAAAGCCTTTATTGGAATATTATACTGGGCTATTGTTGCAAGTTCCTGTATATTCATCTGGAAGCTGCCATCACCATCTATACAAACAACCTGTTTTGATGGATTAGCAAAATATGCGCCTATTGCAGCAGGAAGCCCAAAACCCATTGTACCTAAGCCTCCTGAACTTATAAACTGCCTAGGATACTTAAAATTATAATATTGTGCAACCCACATCTGGTGCTGGCCAACTCCGGTTGTAACTATAGCATCCCCTGCTAGTTTTGATATTTGCTGTATTGCATATTGAGGTTTTATTGTACTTTCAGAACCCGAATATTTCTCAACAAAATCTTTGTTCCATTGTTCTTTCCACTCGCCAATTTTTTTAAGCCATTCTGAAGTATCGCCGGCATTTTTCGGGCTGTATTTTACTGCATACTCTAAAAAATCCTTGGCATTAGCCTGCAGGGGGTAATCAGTATCATCTATGACTTTATTTAACTCTGCTGCATCCAAATCAACATGGGCTATTTTTTTTCCATCTCTGAAACCCTTTACAGCAACCCTGTCATCAAGCCTTGCTCCAATAACAAAAATAAAATCAGCGTCCCTTAATGTGTAGTTTGCCGCTGCTGTCCCGTGCATTCCAGGCATTCCTAAAAATAATTTATCATCAGAGGGAATTGCGCCCAAGCCCTTAAATGTCAGCGTTACAGGAATGCTGTATTTCTTTGCGAATTCGTATAACTCTTTGCCCGAATTGCTGTTGATTATTCCACCGCCTGCAAGGATTACAGGCCTTTTGTGGCTGAGCATGTCCTCAAGTAATGAATGCGCATCGCTTATATTCATAGCTGCATTTGGATTGTAATGTGACAATGGAGTTGACGCATGGCCATTATCTGACTTGTCTACAAGGGCATTTTTGCAAATATCAACAACAACTGGGCCGGGCCTTCCAGTTGAAGCTATATCAAAGGCTTGCCTAAGAACCCATCCAAGATCATGTGCTTCTGTTACAAGATAGTTGTGTTTTGTTATTGGCAATGTTATTCCAGTCATGTCAACTTCTTGGAATGCATCAGTTCCTATCAGGTTTTTACTTACCTGGCCCGTTATGAAAACAACAGGCGTTGAATCCATATTCGCATCTGCAATTGGCGTTACAAGATTTGTTGCTCCTGGCCCGGATGTTGCCAATGCTACACCTACTCTGCCGCTTGCTGCCGCATACCCTTCAGCAGCATGCCCTGCGCCCCCTTCTTGGCGGAAAAGTATAAACCTTGGCGTTTTTTCTCCTCTTGCAAGCCTCTTGTTCAGCTCTACATGTATCGGAATGACTGCGCCGCCAGTATGCCCAAAAAGATATTCAACTTCAAGCTCGTTTAATACATCTACCAGTATCTCAGCGCCAGTTCTTTTGAATTTCCTTACTCTTTCTTCTAATGTATCTGTTTGAGGTGTGACCATTTTTGCTTCTCCAAAGACTCCTTTATTTTACTAAGCTTAATAATAAAAAACAGGCTTTCCATATGTGATAAACCTGTCATGGCTGTTGGAATAGGTACTATAGTCCGGAAATTGCACACAAACCTTGTCTGGAAGTATATCTTCAAGTTTACCTTTTTTTTCATTATAGCCATTTGGTATACCATCATAAAATAATGCATAACCGCCTTTCCATCCCAATTTTGTAGCCCTTTTTGGTATTGGTATTTTATGCTCTGGCCCTTGTATTCCCACTCTTTCAATAAGAAAAACCTTTTTCTCTAATGTTGCTGTTTCTTCCATTTTGTCTTCCCTCCGTTTTATTTTTTTAATTTTTTTTTACCTTTGTAAAATTTTTATAGAGAACTCTGATGCCCTTACCGTTTTTGTCGTAAGAACATCAGAATTTATTAAACAATGAGAATTACCACTACCACTAGAAGAATAAGCACAATAATATTCGAGGTTATTATATTGGCTGTACAAATCGGATTTTTATCTAATTTCAATTTACAACACTTACATTCTGGGTTACAATCTAAATTAAACTGTTCCATGTTATCCTATTCACTTCTCCATGAATTCTTCCATTTTGTCTTCCGTGTTTACTGTTTCGAAATCAAACATTTTTTATCACCTCAGTTTTTATTTTTTTTAGTTTTATAGAGAACTCTGATGCCCTTACAGTTTTTGTCGCAAGAACATCAGAATTTAATCAAGCAATGAGTGCAAGTGCGCACACTAGCACGACTGTAGTTAGAAACTTCAATGTAATTTTAACACTTGAGTGCGCCATTTTTAGATAAGTATGAGCAGCTTATATTTAAACTTTTTGCTTGAGAATCGGAAAAAATAAGAATTATGGAATATAAATCAAAAATCACATCTTTCCTAAAGCTTTCTGCATGATAGGCAACACTGCCACAACTTCGTCCTTGAACATCCTTCCGAGCTTTGAAAAAGTCCATTCACCATCCTGGTTGCGGTTTTCCCTGCTTAACTGCAGCTTTTTTTCGCCGTCATTATATGAATATACGCCAACTTTAATTCTGCTTGTCTCAAATTCAATTGTTTCTGAAAATAATTCCTTATCTAAGTTTTTGTCGAATGCCATGTTAAAATCACCAATAAAAAGAAAATGAGATTGTTTTATAAGTGTTTGGGTTTTAAACTATCAAAACAAAATGTTTATATACATCGCATATCGGCAATAATCAGCATTCAAAAATAAAATTAAGATATGACAAAAAAATGAGATTTAATATTTTGATAGGCGGAAAGGCAGGCCAAGGCATAAATGAGCTAGCCGATGTAATTTCAGAGGGGCTTGTCAATGCTGGATTCTACGTATTTAATTACAGAGACTACCAAAGCGTGATCAAAGGAGGGCATAATTTTAACATCATTTGCGTTTCTGATACTCAAATAGGAAGTTATGACGAAAATATTGACATTATGATTGCTTTTGACAATGAGACATATGAATTCCATAAAGGAAAATTAAATAAAACTTCTATTATTGCAACAAGCGAGAAAAAACTAAGTGAACAAATAAAATGCATATTAATTGATGCTTTAAAATATAGCAAAGCTGGCAATATGGCTTTTGCAGGATTCTTATTCAAAATTCTTGGGCTGGATAAAAATTATGTAATAAATGAGATTGATAGAAAATTCAAGGGAAAAAGCCTTTATGAGCTGGACATTAAAAATGTTGAAGAATGTTATGAAGCTGATTACGGAAAAAATTTAAATTTTAAAGCTTCAAAAAAGAAAGGCAGCTTTCTTTCTGGCTCAGAAGCAATTGGAAATGGGGCAATTGATGCAGGAGTCCAGCTTTATTTTGGGTATCCTATGACTCCTTCAACACCTGTCTTGATTTATTTGTCAGAACAGCAAAAAGCTCATGATTATAATGTCATTACAATGGAGAATGAGATTGGCGTTATTAATGCTTCATATGGAGCCAGCTTCTCGGGAAAAAGGGTCATGAGCGGAACTTCTGGCGGAGGTTTTGACTTGATGACAGAGGGCTTGAGCATGGGAGGCATGGTAGAGCTTCCATTAGTCATCCACTTATCTCAAAGAGGCGGCCCATCATCTGGACTGCCGACTTACACAAGCCAATGCGACTTAAACATGGCGTTGTATTCAGGCCATGGGGAATTTCCAAGAGTTGTTATTGCGCCTGGAGATGCAGAGGAATGCTATGATAACACTGTTGAAGCATTTTACCTTTCTGAAAAATTTGGCGTGACTTCAATTATTCTGACAGATAAGCATTTAGCTGAATCTGGCTATATTTATGATATTAAGAAAACCCAAATCAAAATTCCGGAAAGAAAAGAGTACGCCGGAAAAGGGCTTTTCAAGCGGAACAGTTATGAGCATGATGAGCAATGGAATAGTACCGAAGATCCCAAAAAAATAATTAAAAGTGTTGACAAAAGGAAAAAGAAAAGCGAAGATCTTGGTGAAGAGTCAAAGAAATTTGAAAGAATTAAAGTTTATGGAAAAGGAAATAATCTAATCATTGGTTTTGGGTCCACAAAAGGGGCCATAGCTGATGCGCTTCCAGAACTTGAGGGGTATAAATTTTTGCAGGTCATTTATCTTGAGCCGTTCCCAGAAGAAATTTTGGATTATATCAAGAAATCAAAGAAATTCTTTATTGCTGAAAATAATTCAACAGGCCAATTAGCAGATTTGATAACAAGGAAACTGGCAATTAAAATTGATGATAATCAAAGAATTTTGAAGTATGATTGCAGGCCGTTCACGCCTAAATATATAATTGATGAAGTAAAGAGGAGAGAATGACGGATATTTATACAGATAACAAAGTAACATGGTGTCCGGGATGCCCTGATTTTATGGTCATGGCTGCAGTAAACAATGCAGTTTTGAGCTTGATTACGCAGGGCTGCAAAAGAGAAGAATTTGTTGCTGTAGCTGATATTGGGTGCGGCTCAAAGATTTATGACTACCTAAGCATTTCCGGTATGAATGGATTGCATGGAAGGGTTGTTCCAACAGCATTTGGAATACATGTTGGAAACCCAAAGCTCAAAGTTATGGCTTTTGGAGGAGATGGAGGAGTATATAATGAAGGGATGGGGCATTTTGTCCATGCCTGCAGATATAATCCCAATATAACTCTTATAGTATTTGATAATCAAGTGTTCTCCTTAACAACTGGTCAGTCTACTGCAACAAGCGAGATAGGTTTTATTGAAAAAACACATCCTTTTGGAATTAAGGAGATGCCATTAAACCCATTGGTTTTAGCGCTTGAATTAGGCGCTACTTTTGTGTCCAGAGTTTCTGCATTAGACCTAAATCAAATGTCAGAGGTTATTGAAGAGGCAGTAAAGCATGAGGGTTTTTCACTAATAGAGGTTTTGCAGCCTTGCTTGTCCTACCATGATTTTTCTGATTTTTTAAAGAAAAATGCATACAAGATAGAGCCTATGGGCTATGAAATGGCATTGAAAGAAGCAAAGAAATGGAACTATAACGAGCACGAGGGAGGAAAAGTAGCTACTGGAATTTTCTTTAAAGAGAGAAAACCCACTTTTGAAGAAAAATACCTGAAAAAGCCCAATTAGAAAAAGAAATCCAAAAATTAGACGATGAAGTAGATGAAGAAGCATATAATTTCTATTGGATAATTGAAGAAGAAAAAAAGATTATTGAAGAGAGTTTGAACTAGCACTGGACATTTGCGCGTGAGATTTATAAATAAAAGGATTATTGGTGGTTTTATGGTAAATGCTGACAATTCATTAGTGGTTTTTCAGGATAAGAAGGTTAGGAGAATCTGGCATCAAGACCAGTGGTTCTTTTCTGTTGCGGATATAGTGGCAGTTTTGACTGATAGCCCAACTCCCAGGCAGTATTGGGGCAAAATAAAGGATAGGGAATTTGTTAAGCTTGAGTTGTCCCCAATTTGGGTACAACTGAAATTAGAGTCTACTGATGGGAAAAAATATGAAACAGATTGTGCAAATACTAAGTCTATATTTAGAATCATACAATCCATTCCCTCAAGAAAAGCAGAGCCTTTCAAATTATGGCTGGCTCAAGTGGGCTATGAGCGAGTACAGGAAATAGAAAACCCGGAATTAGCCCAAGAGCGCATGAAGGAGCTCTATGAGCAGAAAGGGTATTCAAAATCATGGATAGACAAGAGATTGAGGGGAATAGCAGTAAGGCAGGATTTAACAGATGAATGGAAAAAACGTGGAATTGAAAACCAAGAAGACTTCTCAATACTTACTGCAGAGATTTCAAAAGCGACTTTCGGCATGACGCCTTCTGAGTACAAGAAATTTAAAGGGCTCACAAAAGAAAACCTAAGAGACCATATGAGGGATTTAGAGTTAATATTTACAATGTTAGGTGAAGCGTCAACCGCAGAAATTGAAAGAGTCAAAGACCCAAACACATTCGCAAAGCACCAAAAAGCCTCAAAAGAAGGCGGATATGTAGCTAAAAAGGCAAGATTGGAACTCGAAAGCAGAACCAAGAAACCAGTAATAACCAAAGAAAACTATCTTGATGAGCCTGAGAAAGAAAAGCGAAAAAGGCTGCCAGAAGCTAAAAAGGCTTGGCAATGAAATTAACGAAGAAGTCTATAAATTGTATGGAATAACAGAAGAAGAAAAGAAGATTATTGAGGAAAGCCTGAAATGAGTGTTGAAGGAATAATTGTAACAGAAAAATAAATAAGCTCTAAAAAAGAGGCAAGGTAAAATGCCAAAAAAATCCATAACTGTTGAGGTCAATCCTGATATTTTGAAGTGGGCTATTGGAAGCTCTGGATGGAATGAACAGGAGATATCTAAGAAGCTTAAATTAAGCTCTAATATTTTTGACAGTTGGTTAAAAGGAGAAACAAACCCCACATTAAGACAATTGGAAGATTTGGCAAAAACCGTTAAGAGACCTCTTGCTGTCTTTTTCTTATCTGAACCGCCTAAGGAGAAACCTCTTCCTAAAGATTATAGGATGCTTCCAGAGAAAGAAGGAAAATTTGACAAAAAAACAATTTTGGCAATAAGAAGAGCAAGAAGATTACAGAAAATAAGTAAAGAGCTTTCAGAAAATCTAAACACAAACTTAAACAAACTTGTTTCAGCAGTTAAACAATCAGAAGACCCTAAGAAAACAGCAGAAAAATACAGAGCAGAATTTAAGTTTGATGAAGTAACACAAAAGAAACTTAAAACACCCTATGAGGTTTTTAATTTTTTACGAGATACTATTGAGGACAAAAATATAATTGTATTCCAGATTTTTATGCCTATTGAAGATGCAAGAGGATTTACATTGGTTGATGATTCTCCTGCTGTTGTTGTCGTCAATTCAAAAGACCAGATAGAAGCAAGGATATTCACTCTTATGCATGAATTTGGGCATGTTCTCTTAAATGAAAGTGGAGTAAGTATGCCTGAGAGTACAATTTTTCTAAAAAACCAAGACCCCATAGAAAAATGGTGTGATGGTTTTGCATCTGCTTTTTTACTTCCTGAAACATTAGCAAAAGCAGAGTTCAGCCAGAATAAAGATGTTGCTAAACTTTCCAGAGCATACAAAGTAAGCAAAGCAATGCTTTTTTACAATATGTATAGGCTAAACTTTATCTCTAAACAGCAATATGATGCATTTATCGATAAATACAAGCCGGAAATTCTTAAACCGAAAGAAAAAGCAGAGAAAAAAGGCGGATTTAGGTCAACAGCAGATAAGCAATGCCTAAGCGAAAGAGGGCAGAAGTTTGTTTCTCTTGTTGTCAATAATGTGGATAAAGGATTCATCACGCACAGCGATGCTTTAGGATACCTTTCAATTAAAGCAAAAAATTTGGATAAAGTGATGAGCAAGGCTAAAAAATGACGACAATAAACTACTATGTGATTGATTCAAGTTCGCTTATAGAGTTGAACAGGCGTTACCCTATTGATGTTTTTCCTACACTTTGGAAAAATGTAGAAATATTGATAGAAAAAGGATTTTTAATCTCTCACAAAGAAGTTCGTAAAGAGATTCTTGCTTTTCTTGGGAGAGACGAATCATTAAAAAAGTGGGTAGAGAAACAAAAGAAATTCTTTAAGGAATTAGATGAAAAGCAAATGGAAATAGTGAAAGAGATTTTGAAAAAATATCCCTCTTTAGCGAAGTCGGATAACGAAACTGCGACGGCAGATCCGTTTGTTATTGCATTGGCAGTTGAAATGGGGAGTAATAAGCAACAAACATTATTTAATACAGTAAAAGGTAGGATTATAGTAACAGAAGAAAAATTGAGAGGAAATAAAGTAAAGATTCCATTTGTGTGCAAGGATTATAATATTGAGTGTATAAACATTATTGAAATGTGTAGAGTAGAGGGTTGGAAGTTTTAAGATTAAATTTTGTCTCTTAACAAACATCTTTCCGAAATCAAAGACAAATAAACCGACTCCAAAGCCCAATTAGAAAAAGAAATCCAGAACTTAGACAATGAAATTAACGAAGAAGTCTATAAACTCTATGGAATTACTGAAGAAGAAAAGTTTTGATCATTTTGTTGACATCAACAAAACGATACCTATGCCGAAGGGAGCAACTAAGGAAATTGATGGTAGTGGCATTGAGTCATCGACATTTTGTCGACAACTGAAATTTCAGTGTAAAGGTTGGTGAATATGATGGAAGGCACAAAAGAATCAGTAAAGGTCAACTGCACTTTTTGCGGTAAGGAAATTGAGTGCCCAAAGGATATGCTGCAAAAATCAAAGAAGCATATGTGTTATGATTGCTTTCAGAACGCAGGAGAATTAGCGAAAGGAGAAGACTTAGGAGAAGTCCACGTTGATATTCCAATGGACAAAATGGACGAACTTATTCCTGAAAACCTGACTAATTCTTTGGTGGAAGAGGCTTTTCCTGAGGTTTGGAAAGAAAGAAAAGAGGAGCTTAAATCAATGTCAAAAAGGGATTTAGCCGAAGAGATGTTTGGAGCAGGGGCTTATATCGCTATTCAGCAGATGCTATTTACAATGAAACAAATGGATAATGTTGAAGATGAAAAACCAAATAGACAGGACTCTAATAAATAGGATTTCTGAATTAGCTCGCAAAGAGAAAAAGATAAAGGAATTCAAAAGCCGTGTAAGGGTTAAAGGAAAAATCATTAAGAAGGGAAAGACAAAGAAAGGAAGCATTAAGCTGATTGTTCAGAAAGCTGATGACAAATACAATTTTGTTGTTATCAAGACGCATAAAGAAAATTATGCTCTTGCTGAGCGACTGGAAGTAGGCTCTTTTGTTTCAGTTGTTGGGATAAGTAAGTTTAGAGCTATTATATGCACACAATTAAAGCAATTACACAAGATGGATGAAAGCAGGCAGACAATACTGCCATTTACATGATGTTGTTTCTTGCACAAACACAAGAGAATCTGCGGATATTCGCCCACTATTTTATAAAAAGTATTTAGAAATAGGCTCGATAAACAATTTTGCATTTATAATAAAAAATATTTCCTTTACTTAATCCAGCTATAATATTCTTCCAGGGATTTTATGCTCATTCCTTTTTGCTCATATGCCTTAATCGCTTTTACAGCAGCCTTTGTTGCAGTTACTGTAGTTATGTAAGGAATGTCTGACTCAACAGCAGTTTTCCTGATCCTGTATGAATCAGTTTTTGGGTGCGTTCCCCTGTGGATGTTTATCACTAAATTTAATTCCCTTCTTTTTATCATCTCAAGTATAATAGGATTGTCTCTTACTTTTGGGACTTCAAATGAATCAACACCATGTTTTTTTAACAGCTTTCGTGTGCTTCTTGTGCAATAAAGCTTAAACCCAAAATCTGTCAATGCCTTTGCATATGGCGCAAGCTCCTCTTTATCTTCTTGTGTTCCCACTGTAAACAATACGTTTCCTTTCAAAGGCAATTCCGACCCTGCAGCTGCCTCTGCCTTAAAGAATGCTTTAGGGAAATTCTCTTCTATGCCCATAACTTCGCCAGTAGACTGCATTTCAGGCCCTAATGCAGGAACAACGCCATGCAGTTTCAAAAACGGAAGAACAACCTCTTTTACAGAAGCAAATTTTGGCTCTTTATATTCTGTCAAACCCATCTCTTTTAATGTCTTGCCAAGCATTATTTTAGTTGCTATTTTGGCCATTGGAATTCCAATTGTTTTGCTTACATAGGGAACTGTTCTTGAAGCTCTTGGATTCGCTTCTAAAATGTAAATAATGTTATTTCTGACAGCCATCTGGATATTAATCAAGCCGATTGTCTTTAGCTCTAGCGCAAGCTTTGTGGTATATTCAATTACCCTATCCTTTAGCTCCTTTGACAGGCTTTGCGGGGGTATTACGCAAGCGCTGTCACCAGAATGAATGCCAGCTTCTTCAATATGCTCCATGATTGCAGCAACAAAAACATCCTTTCCGTCGCATAAAGCATCTACATCAAGCTCTGTGGCATTGTCAAGGTATTTATCAATTAAAACAGGATGCTCCGGGCTTACCTCAACAGCTTCATTCATGTAAGATGTTAATTCCTTATCATTATCAACTATCTGCATAGCCCTTCCTCCCAGCACATAGCTTGGCCTTACTAAAACAGGATATTTTATTTTATTTGCAATTGCTAAAGCCTCTTTTACCGACAGTGCTGTTCCCCATTCTGCAGATGGAATATTCAACTTGCTTAGAATTCCGCCAAATTTTTTTCTGTCCTCTGCCAGATCAATGCTCTCCGGGTGAGTGCCGAAAATTTTAACTCCTGCTTTATGAAGCCCCATTGCCATGTTGATTGGGGTTTGCCCTCCAAACTGCAATACAACCCCTTCTGGCTTTTCTCTTTCTATGATATTAAGAACATCTTCATAGGTTAATGGCTCAAAATATAATTTGTCAGAGGTATCAAAATCAGTGCTTACAGTTTCAGGATTATTATTAATAATTAAAGCCTCATAACCCTCTTCCCTTAAAGTGTAAACAGCATGAACACAGCAATAATCAAATTCTATCCCTTGCCCTATTCTTATTGGGCCTCCGCCGATAATTATTATTTTTTTATTAACAGAAGGGTTTGATTCATCCTCATGCTCATACGTTGAATACATATAGGGTGTTACAGCCTGAAATTCTGCAGCGCATGTATCCACCATTTTGTAAGTTGGCAGAATGTTGTTTTTTATTCTAAAGTTTCTAATTTCATCTTCATCTGTTTTAAGAACAAAAGATATCTGCTTGTCAGAAAAACCCAATTGTTTCGCTTTTACAATTGAATCTTTTTCCAGCTTTATCTTGCTTCCATAATCAAATATGTTCTCTAATTTTTTCAAAAACCATTTGTGGATGCCTGTCAGCTTGTAGATGTCATCTATTGAATAGCCAATCTTGAAAGCATTCATTATGTGGAAAAATCTTTCATGAGTTGGATGCTTTAATAAATCATTTATTTTCTCCTTATCATCAATAAACTTGTCTTTGCCGTCAAAGCATAAGCCAGCTCTTCCAATCTCTAATGAGCGTGCTGCTTTCTGCATTGATTCCTCAAAAGTTCTTCCAATAGACATTGTTTCCCCTGTTGCTTTCATCTGGCTGCCTAATGTTTTGTCTGCAGTCTTGAACTTATCAAATGGCCATCTTGGAAATTTTGTAACAACATAATCAACTGCAGGCTCAAAACAAGCTGAAGTTGACTTAGTAACATCATTAGGTATCTCATCCAGGCTTTTGCCGACAGCAATTTTAGTAGCAATTCTTGCAATAGGATATCCAGTTGCTTTAGAAGCCAAAGCAGAGCTTCTGCTTAGCCTGGGATTAACTTCAATAATCCTGTAATCTCCTGTAAGATAATTAAATGCAAATTGTATATTGCAGCCGCCTTCAATTTTTAGGCCCCTGATAATTTTTATTGCATTGCTTCTCATCATCTGGTAGTCTTCATTGTTTAATGTTAATATAGGAGCAACAACTATTGAATCACCTGTATGGACGCCCATCGGATCAACATTTTCCATTGAGCAAACAATTATGCAGTTGTCTTTTCCGTCTCTTACAACCTCAAATTCTATCTCGCCCCAGCCAGCCGGGCCAAGTATTGCCTCTTCCACTAAAATTTGGTGAATCATGCTTAGGTCAATACCTCTTTTTGCGATAATATCAAACTCTTTATCATTAAATACAATCCCGCTGCCAGTTCCCCCCATTGTATAAGCTGGCCTGATTATTACTGGATAGCCTAATTCCTTTACATATGATTTAGCATCTTCAAAAGAATTAACAGTCTTGCTTTTTGGCAATGGAATTTCCAGCTCAGTCATCAATTTCTTAAAACTTTCCCTGTTTTCTCCATGCTCTATAGCCCAGATATCTGTTCCTAAAAGTTCCACATCATATTTTTTAAGAATTCCTTTTTCATACAACTGAGTAGATAAGTTTAAAGCATTTTGGCCGCCCATAGTCGCTATCAACCCATCTGGCCTTTCTTTTTCTATTATTTTTGTCAAGGTCTCTACATTTAATGGCTCAATATAAACTATATCGGCTGTTGTCAAATCAGTCTGGATAGTAGCAGGATTAGAATTAACTAAGACAACTTTTATTCCTTCTTCATGCAATGCCTTGCATGCTTGGGTTCCAGAATAATCAAATTCTGCAGCTTGTCCTATTATAATCGGACCGCTTCCAATTACCATTACTTTCTTTAGTTGTTTTTTTGGCATTTTTTATTTTAGTAACTTGATCCATTCATCAAATATATAACTGCAGTCTAAAGGCCCGGGGCCTGCTTCTGGATGGAACTGAACAGAGTAGACATTATTTTTAGTGTCAGATACCCCTTCAACTGATTTGTCATTTAAGTTAATCATTGTCACCTTTAAGTCAGTTCCATCAACAGAATTTTCATCAACAGCATAGCCATGATTCTGGGCTGTGATGTATACTTTATTTTGCTCCAGGTTTTTTACAGGCTGGTTAGAGCCTCTATGGCCAAATTTTAATTTGTAAGTTTTTGCTCCTAAGCCTAATCCAATAATCTGGTGCCCTAAGCAAACTCCAAACAAAGGCAGTCTTCCCTGGATTTCTTTTGCCAGTTTTATTGCATCAACTGCTTTTTCAGGATCGCCAGGGCCATTGCTTAATAAAACTCCATTAACTTTCATATCCAGTATTTCCTGCGCTGATGTGTTGTAAGGAACAAGCTTCACATTTACTTTTTTGTTGAGCAGCCATCTTATAATAGAATGTTTAACTCCTAAGTCAACAATTGCAATTGTTTTTTTGCCCTTGCAGTCAAAATCTTTTGATTCTTTTGCTGAAACTTTTTTTAGAAGATCTATCTTAGAAACATCTGGGATATTTTTTGCTTGTTTTATTGCCTCTTCTTTATCTATGGAATTTTTTGAAGTTATTAAAACGCTGTTCATCACTCCATGAATTCTTAATTTTCTTGTAATTTCTCTTGTATCTACTGCAGTAATTCCGGGTATTTTATGCTCCTTTAGGAATTTATCAATATTCTTGACAGCTATCCTATGCTCATAAAATTCTGAATTTTCTTTTACTACAAAACCTTCTACTTGCACCTTGTCTGATTCAAAAAAGCCTTTTCTTACCCCATAGTTTCCTACCAATGGGTAGGTCATAGTAAGAATCTGTCCTTTGTAAGATGGATCTGTCAATGACTCTTCATAGCCAACCATTGATGTATTAAAGCATAATTCCCCTTTAGCAATTCCCTCTGCTCCAAAGCCTATTCCCTCAAATATGGTTCCATCTTTTAAAGCCAGTAAAGCATTAAGTTTCGAAGAAGAATTTTCTTTTAATGAGATATTGTAATTCATTAAAAAAAAGAGATAGAATGAGGTTATTTATATAGTTATTGTTTTTCCTAAACATCAACAAACAATCTGTGCTTCTCTGCTCCTTCAAGCTCTTCAAGAATTCTTTTGATTATCAATTTTTCAGGGTTCGGAATTAGCTTAACCCTTTTCTTTATGTCTTCAAAGCTTTCAAAAGGCTTTTCCTCGCGGGCATTAATTATCTCCCACATATGCTTTTTGCCAACTCCTGGCAATAATTCTATCTGGTGCATTCTTGTGCTTAGTGGCATTGCATTATTAAAAAAACTAACAAACCTTTTTTCATTTTTCTCTACAACATCCTTTATGGCAAATTCTAACTCGGATTTTGCAGTGCTTGTTAATCTTGATACAGGAATCTTTCCAACTATGTGGTGCACCTTGTCCCTTTTGCCCTCGCCTATATAGACTTCCTCATATAGCTGTAAATGCATTCCTTTCTTTGGAACTAATTCTAATAAAACAAAATGCTCTTTGCCCATAGCTTGCGCTATCGGAGTCTTCATATACATAGGCCTGTCATCTAATGCGTACCCATTAGGCAAAAAGTCTAATACTATTGCATTTTCTTCTTTTGTTCTTTCCATTTTCTCTTCGTTTGGTTGCAATAATTCCATATTATACTCGCGGACAAAAGTTTTTATACAATAGTTGTCCGCTCGTAATAAGCAAATGACATATCTATTGTATAGAAATTTGTGTCATTTGCTATAATTACAAATTTGCTGCTGAAACATATTCATGAAATGCCTGCCTGTGCTCATCACTTATTCTGCCAAAACTTTTCATTGCCAATGCCCTTTTTTCTTTTATCTTAAGCAATTTTTCTTTCTCATTAATAATATGCTTTATCTTATTTTCAATTTTTTTCTTTAACTTGTCATTTCCTTTAATTTTTGAAAATATTTCCGTTTCCTTGATGTGCTCTGTTTCAAAGCTGGACAGCAAAGCAAATGCCATTGGAGCCCAGCGGTTAAATATTTCTTTTCCAAATAATTTTGTTTTCACCCTGCTAGGCGGAGGTATCTTTGCCTCCAAAGCATCCAAAATCTCGCTCTCAACCTTAAGCACTTTTTCCAAATCTTTTATGCCAAGCTTTTCTTCCCTAATTATCCTTATTTCCTTTTGTTTGTAGCCTTTCACCAGCTTCTTGTCAAAAAATATAATTCTCTGCATCATTTCGTAAACAATGTGCTCTATCTTGTCTATGTAGGATTTTTGCAATACTTTACCGCTCTTTTCAAGGTATTTAGCTGGTTCAGCTGATTTAAGCGCCTTTACTATTAATGATTTTTTGAATATCCCCAGCTCCCTCAGCAATGATTCCTCAAGGTAATTATTAATGGCCTTTATCTTATGTATTATCTCTCTTATTAACAGTATATTTGCCTTAATTTCTTCTATCCCCTTTTTCTTTTTTGCCTTGTTTATGTTTACTGAAAAAGCGCTTATTATAAGCTCATGCAGGCTTTTTGCAAGCCTTTTTTTCTTATTTTCCGCACTTATATCTTTTTGAAATAAAATACTTTCGTACTTGCCTTTTTGGGCTTTTAAGCTGCTCTTTTTTATAGCATTATTTGCTTCTATTGCTATCCTCTTATAACTATCCATATGCCTCTTTTCTATGTCCACCCTCATTTTTTTTATATATTGACTTTGTATTTATAAAGATGTCGGAAATTCATTTAAATGAATTTCTGAGCACCCTGAAAATGCTTTGCATTTTCATGGTTTTCAATTTGGAATAAATTAAAGATAAACCAGAACTCACTTCTTTTCTGTATAACTGCTAATTATATCAGCAATTTTCTTCATAGTTTCATTGTTCAGGGTAACTGTGCAGCTCTGCATAACAACTTTAAGATCTTTAACTGTTGCAGGCATCATGTCTATCATTTTATGTATATGCTGCTCCTTTAGCCTTGGAATATCCAGCTTGGTTATCTTGTCAAAAATGGCTTCTGCGTTTTTGTTCGCGCCTATGTGATCCAAATGCTCTTCTGTTTTGGCTGCCCTGAAATTTAATTCCTTGTCCCTCTGCTTTATTTTGGCTAATTCCTCTTTCAGCTGACTCGCATTTATAGGAGTTTCCGATAATATTTCCAATGCCATGTTAATCCTCCATTATTTTTAAATGCACAGGATGCACTATAAGCAATTTTTCTTTTCCCTGGTCATTTATAGCAACTTCATAACACTTTCCCCTTGAGCCCTTTACAATTCCAGTCTTGCCTATGAATCTGGAATGGTAACAGCCTTTGTGCAAAGAAGACTCAATGCTTAAATGAACCCTTTGCCCTGCTTTAAAGGTTTGCATAAACCTGCTCACGCTTATCTTTCCTTTATCTTTCCTTTCTTTCTTTAGCTTATACCTGCTCTTTCTTCTTGAGCCGCCAATGCGCTTTGCCATAAAGAAATTGAACTTCACCTTCATTTAAAAATGTTTCGTTGCTATGATGTTTTAGTGATACTAATAGAAAGATTTATATATTTGCTAATAATCAAAAGTCCAATTTAAATAAAACAATAAAGTCAAAACAAAGGTGGTTACATGGCAGGTTTTTTTTCAAGATTAAAAGAGCAAATTTCTGGCGCTGGTTCTGATATTTTGCATGAGGCTGAGGAAGAAGGCTATGTCGAGCTTGGAACAGATAATGCGGAGTTAAGCAGTAAAGTGACTGTTAGGCCTTTTGTAATTGAGGATTTTGAAAGCATTAAGCCAATACTGGATTCTTTAAGGGAAGGCCATACAATAGCTTTGGTCAACATTAAGCCATTAAAGGATAAAGATTTGGTAGAGCTGAAAAGGGCTATAAACAAAATAAAAAAGACAACTGACGCAATTGAAGGAGACATAGCAGGATTTGGAGATAACTGGATTGCTGCTGTTCCATCATTTGCCAAAATCTACAGGCATAAATCAAAAGAAGAGCCCAAGAGAGAAGGCGCTAGTCAAGTTAGCGAGTACGATTAAGGTTTTTAATTCTGTTTTAATTTTTTTCTATGCCAAAAAAGTATAAAGCCTAAAAATTGCCTTTTCCAAAGCTTTCGGAAGTTTCTAAAACCCCTAAATTTTGCTTTATAGCTGCTAAAACTATCAGGTTCACAGAATAGGTGTTAGCCAAAATTTTACTCAGAACCAGCACCAAACTAACACGATATTATCTTGCTAGAAATATCCCACGACCTAGCTTTGCATTTTACACTCTCTTTAGCATTTGCTTCAGGACCATGATGACCATCATAATCTTGAACATTTTCTTTTAAAGTGATTTCATGGGCTCTTAAGGTAACTCTCCTTCCAAGAATAGAATCTAAAAGTAACCATTTTTCTCCATCTGGAAATGTTTTAACTGGGACCTTGATTATATCCTGCATTAAATCTTCACTCCTTCTAAATTATCCATAACTTTTTCAATCTGTTCTACTGGTAAATTCAGCCCATCGACTAAATCAATAATATTGACTTTCTTAAACCCTTCTCGTTTTAATTGTTTTATATACCCTAATATTTCTTCTTTTGCTCTTGTATCTGATATTTTTCTTTCAATATGAGCATTAGCGAATAATCTTTCTTTTTTTAATTCTGTTTCTAACGAATTAACTTTATCACGAAGCTCACAAAACATCTTGTACATAATTCTGTCTTTTGGTACTTCAAAATTTAATGGTATCTCAATCTTTTGTCTTTCAAAAGATACCACAATTTTATTATCTAGCTGGTTTAAGTCATAATGTTGCGATATTTGTTCGGTATTCATTTTTTCTCAATCTCTTCTAATATTTTCATGAAATCATCTGAAACTTTACTCTTTTCCAGATTAATATGTAGCATTTTAGTTTTGATTTCTTCTTTAGTTTCGTGAGAAATTATTATTGGAAACATTTTTTTTACCTTTTCGTCTTGTTCATGTGCAATTAAAACTAAAGATACTGGTTCGATATCTAATTTTTTTTCTTTAATTTTTTTTAAAAATTCTTCTTTTATTATCTCATTTAATGAAACTCCTTGAAAAAGCAGAATCTCTTGGTTTTTTATTATCTTAGGCATAATCTCTCCCTTTTGAGTTATAGTATTAACTGCATATATAAATATTTCTTTTTAAAGTGTGTGCTGGTTCTTGCGTCATACTTCCCTCCCACCACTTCGCAGGGGTCGGTTCGGCTAACATGCCCTATATTAGTTTCAATCTGGAAAGGGCTAACTACGCAGAGGGCAAAACGAAAACTTTATATCATATGTGCTTCTTTCATTTAAATATGGCTTGTCAAATCTGTGGAGCAAAATCTGGATTCTATCCTCTGTGTAAAGATTGCTTCAAACTGAAAGATGAAGGTAAGATTACCAAATGTGAAGAATGTGGAATTTGGAAAAAAGATACAAAACCTCTATGTTATGAATGTTGGCTAAAAAATAATGATTCTAAGAAAAAATCAACACCACATAATGCTTCTGAATTGGAAACTGAAGAAAATAATTTTCGTTCAAAATTTCCTGCTACAATTCGAGCAGAAGATGGACATATGGTTCGTTCTAAAGCTGAACAAATTATAGATAATTGGTTATATCATAAAGGAATTGTCCATGCTTACGAAAGACGAGTCCCGATTGAAGAAGAAGTTTATTGTGATTTTTTCATTCCTATTGGACAAAAAGTGTGGATAGAATTTTGGGGACTTGAAGAAACAAAATACCTTAAAAGAAAAGAGCTAAAAAAGAAATTCTATACTGCGCATAACAAGAATTTAATTGAATTAACTGATAAAGATATTGAAAATCTCGATGATAATATGCCGATTAAATTAAGAAAATATTTACCGCCAACATTCAGTTTTGACTAATTTTGTTTTGCCCTTTATTCTTCTACTTTATGGAACTTCGTTCTTGATTGTACGCCCTTTCCCAACTTTTCGGTCAAAATTCTTCAGAACTTCATAACCTACGAAAAAAGAATAATAAATTTTCAAAAACCAAAAACCAGCGGAAACTTCGTTTCTAGCTTTTTGCAAAAACAAAAACTATAAAAACAGAATTCATTTTTTTTATTTTATGCCAGAGCAGGAAGAAAATATAAGCGATGAAACAATTAATGTATGCCCTTTATGCCATCAAAAAACATTGGCATTGGCGGATAGGGAAACAGAAGTCCCTTATTTTGGCAAGGTTTTTATTTTTTCTATGACGTGCTCTAACTGCAAGTATCATAAATCCGATGTAGAGGCTGCTGAAAAGAAAGAGCCGTGCAAATATACTTTTGAAATCAGTAAAGAAGAAGATATGAAAGTAAGGGTTGTAAAAAGCTCTGAAGCAACTGTCAAAATACCCCATATAAGTGAAATAATTCCGGGGCCTGCTTCTCAGGGCTTTGTTACAAACATAGAGGGTTTGTTAAACCGGGTTAAATACCAGATTGAAACTTTAAGGGACACAGCAGAAGATGATGAAGACAAAAAAAAGGCAAAAAATTTGCTGAAGAAGCTATTAAAAATAGTGTGGGGACAGGAGAAGCAGAAAATAATTATTGAGGACCCAAGCGGAAACAGCGCTATAGTAAGCGATAAGGCTGAGAAAAGCGGTTTGAAGGTAAAAACAGCACAATAATAAAAATCCAATAAGTTAAGAAACACAATCACAATTAGAGCATAATAACTTTAGCTCATCACCAATAAAAAATATTACACAATGAAAAAATAAAAAATAATAATCAAATGGTGTTTTGCCCTAACAAAGCAAGAAAGCAAAACACAGAATTATTATTTTTATTTCAGTGCAAAAAAGAAATCAATTGTGTTATAAAATGATTAGTTAGCAAATAATTGGAAATTATAAGATAACTATTCAAGTTCATTGTTGAAAAATTTAATTAAAGGTGGTTTTAATGGCAAAAATCGGTATTATTGGCGGCTCTGGACTGGATAATCCTAAAATTTTAAAAGATGCAAAAGAAATAGAAGTTAATACGCCTTATGGCAAGCCTTCTTCACCTTTAACTGTTGGAAAAATAAAAGGTATTGATGTTGTAATTTTAGCAAGGCATGGAAGAAAGCATACAATACCTCCAACACAAGTAAATTCTAGGGCAAATATCCAGGCTTTAAAGGCTCAAGGTTGCACACATATATTAGCTACAACTGCCTGCGGAAGTTTAAGGAAAGAGATTGAAAGAGGAGATTTTGTCATTTTAGACCAATTTATTGATTTTACAAGGCGTAGGGTAATAACTTACTATGAAGAGTTTCCACCAGGCGGAGAAAATGCAAAGCATACAGCAATGCCTGATCCATTTTCAGAAGAATTAAGAAAAGCCTTAATTGCTGCTGCAAAAGAGCTTAAGCTTAAACTTCACGAAAAAGGGACTGTTATCACAATTGAAGGCCCAAGATTTTCTACAAGAGCAGAATCAAAAATGTTTCGCATATGGGGCGCGGATGTAATAAACATGTCAGTTGCTCCTGAATGCATATTAGCCAATGAAGCAGGCATACCTTATGCAGCTGTTGCAATGTCAACAGACTATGACTCATGGAAAGATGATGAAAAGCCAGTAACATGGAAAGAAATCCTAAAAATATTTGGCCAGAATGTTGAGAATGTCAAGAAACTGCTTTTAGCCTCAATACCAAAGATTAAATAAATCTTAATTGACCAAAACAACCTTTAGCGATTCTTTAGCATCTGCAACAATCCTGAAGCCTTCCTGTATTTTTTCTAAAGGCAATTTATGCGTTATCATATCCTTGGCATTTATTTTTTTGCTTGCAATTAAGTCTAAAGATTCTTCCAGATCAGCAGGAGCTGCGCCATAAGATGAAGTAATTGTTATTTCATTTCTCCAGAAGTCAACAGTTGGAATTTCAATATTTTTTGAAGGTATAGCAAACAATAATATTGTTCCTTTTCTGTCTATGCACTTAAAAGCCTGCATAACAGCCTGCATTGCGCCGGTGCAAACAATTATCTTATCAGCTTTGATATCAAAACCTTCCTTGGCGTTAATTGCTTCATCTGCGCCAAATTCTTTTGCTTTGCCTAATCTATATTTATCAATATCAGTCGCAATAACTTTTGCTCCAGCAAGCTTAGCTAATTGTATATTTAATAAGCCAGAAACACCGCAGCCTAAAATTAAAACAATATGCTCCTTTTTTACATTAATTAATCTTAGAGCCCTTACACCACAAGCCAAAGGCTCAATCATTGCGCCTTCTTCATAAGAAACATTTTCTGGGAGAAGATAAGTTCCAGTATCAACATTTATTTTCGGTATTCTTATAAATTCAGAAAAGCCTCCTGGATCATAGTTTCCGTTATGCAATGTTTCGCATGCAGTATGATTTCCTTCCAAGCAGTATTTGCATTTATTGCATGGAACATGATGGCTTACAAAAACACGCTGTCCAGGCTTGTATTTCTTTGATTTTGACTCAACAATTTCCCCAGCAATTTCATGGCCCGGAATGTATGGCGCTTTTTTGAGCCTGTACCATTCCATAGCATCAGTGCCGCAAATGCCAGATGCTCTCATCTTTACAAGAATTTCACCATCAGAAATCTTAGGGATAGGCCTCTCTTCTATCCTGATGTCATTATTATTGTGATATACTGCGACTTTCATACTAAAGAAGAATTCAAGACATAATAAAAATGTTTCTGAATAACAGCCTTGTTGAACTTCGTTAAATTCCGATGTTATGCGAAATTGAAAAAGAGCAAATTTGCGAAATGGCAAAAAATTTATATACTCAACAATTGGAATAATTAAAAAGAGGTTATATGGATACAAAAAAAATAGGTAAAATTCAAGTTTGGATTGGATGTATTCTTCTATTTGCAACTATTGTAAGTTCAATTTTAATTGTTAAAAATATATACATAGATACATTAGTAAAGGGTGTTGCAACTACAGCTGAAGAATGGGGAGATTCTGTAAAACAAATTAATGGAACTTCTATAGGGGCGTCAGCCCATGTTGTATCTTTTGTAGTTACGGAAGCAACAATTTTTAAAATGACTTTATCTGTTTTTATAACTTGTGCACTAATTGTTGCGATTTTATCAATAATACTAATTACTCAAGGATTGGTTAATTTAAACAGGAAATAATTTTCTCACATACAGAATTAAATCATCCCTTTTGATAAATCTTGTAAGCTTCGTCAACAGATTTATTTTCATGCACTACAGCTCTTATCGCTTTTATCATTCCAACTGGATTTTCAGATTGAAAAATATTCCTTCCCATGTCAACACCTACAGCGCCATCATCTATAGCATTACGAGCCATCTGCAAAGCATCTTTTTCCGGGATTTTTTTGCCTCCAGCTATAACAATTGGCACTGGGCAGCCTTTTACAACTTCCTTAAAATCCTCGCAATAATAGGTTTTGACAATATGAGCCCCAATTTCAGCAGCAATCCTGCATGCCAGGCCTAAATATCTAGCATCTCGTGCCATTTCCTTTCCAACTGCGGTAATGGCTAAAACAGGCATATTATACGTCTGAGCTTCATTTACTAATTTTCCTAAATTTGCAATACTCCTTGATTCATTTACTCCTCCAACAAAGATTGACATTCCAACGCCAGCTGCATTTAATCTTAAGGCTTCAGCCATAGATGTTGTTATATGCTCGTCTGACAAGTCATCTTTCAAAACACTTGGGCCACCGGAAACTCTTAAGAAAATAGGGATTTTTATTGTAGCTTCAACGCAATTTCTTAGCATTCCTCTTGTAATAAACAAACAATCTGCATAAGGCATTAAGGGGTCTATGGCTTTTTTAAGCTCTCTAAGCCCTGTTGTGGGACCCTGAAAATAGCCATGATCAACTGCTAACATAACAGTCTTGCCAGTCTTAGGACTAATAACCTTTGATAACCTGTTCTTCATCCCCCAGTCCATTTTGTTCACCACTGTTTAGAATCCTTATTTAATTTAAAAGGTTTTGCAATTTTGAAATGCTATTCAACCCACTCAACAACATCCTTTCTCCTTTCTTTTGGCTCCGGGTTTTCGTCAGCATAGCCAAACACCAAGGTTATTATCAATTCATAGTTTTCAGGAAAGCCTAGCCTCTTCATTAAATCTTTCTCGTCTTGGACAAATCTTGCCATTCCTATTGGGCATGACGCAATTCCAAGTGATTTTGCCGCAAGCATCATGTTTTCCGCTGCCAAAGAACAATCAATAGCTGACCAATTATTCGTCTTATCCCCTAAAATAAAAACAACTAAAGGCGCTGAATAAAATATAGCATCTTCTTTTGTCTTTGCCCTTTCCTTTACAAAAGAATACCTCGGATTATCTATAACTTTGTTTTGTATCCTTCTGCCAATCTCTTTTATTAATCCTTTATTTGTGACTGCAATAAATTTCCATGGCTGCAAATGCCTTGCATTAGGCGCCATTAAGCCGCATTCAATTATCTCATTAATATTTTCCTTTTCTATTGGCTCATCTTTATAAGTTCTTGTTGCCCTTCTTTCATTGATGGTTTTTATTGTATCATTCATAATTAACCACCTTTTTGTTATTTTCCGCTTTTCTTTTCAATCCGCTAAGAAATGTTTCAAAATATATTTCAAATTTGCTTTTGATGAATGGGAATATCATCCATGCTAACGGCCCTTTAAAATATTCCATGTTAATGACCATGGTTTTTTTATTGATATTTTCAAATTTAAATGTGTGTATGCCCCTGATTAATGATCTTGTGCCAGTCCATGCAGCGCTTTTGCCAGGCATTATTCCTATAACTTTTGCACGAGATATTATTCTAAATGGCATTATATCTTTTACAATTTGCGTAAAAGTTGACTTTAAGCTCCATTTTTCCCCAGAAGTCCAATAGATTTTTGTTATATTACTGCATAGGCTTGGCCATTCTTCAAGCTTAGAAAAAGTGTCCCAGACATTTTTTAGCGGAGCATTAATAATAATTTCTTTGCTAATTTGCATCTTTGCCATTTTTAAATAATTTTCTTATTTCTTCCTTATTTGCTTTAACAATCCCTTTTTCAGTTATTATTCCGGTTATATATTTAGCTGGCGTAACATCAAAAGCGGGATTTTTTGCGTGGCTTTCTTTAGGCGCAATCCTTACCTTCACAATTTTTCCATTATCAGAGCCAGAAATAAACAAAACCTCATCAGGATTTCTTTCCTCTATGGGTATTTTATCCCCATTTTCTGCGCTTAAATCAAAGGTTGTTGTCGGAGCAGCAATGTAAAACGGAATGCTGTTTTCTTTTGCTAAAACTGCTTTTTCATAAGTTCCTATCTTATTTGCCGCATCTCCATTTGCTGCAATCCTGTCAGCGCCAGTAATAACTATGTCTATTTCTCCTTTCTTCATGTAATAGCCAGCAGCATTATCCGCAATAATTGCATGTGGTACTTTTTCTTGGCTAAGCTCCCATGCTGTTAACATACTGCCCTGGTTTCTTGGCCTTGTTTCATCAGCAAAAACAAAAACTTTTTTTCCAGCTCTATGGGCAAAATATATCGGGCTTAGTGCAGTTCCCCAGTCAACAAAAGCCAGCCATCCGGCATTGCAATGAGTTTCTATTTTATAGTTGTTTTTTATCAATGAATTCCCATATTCTCCTATCTTTTTGCATGCTTCAGCATCATAATCTGCAAATTCATTGGCTTTCTTAACAGCAATTTTTTTAATTTCATTCAAATTTTCAATATTTTTTATAGAATTCAAAATGTAGTTAATGCCCGTAAACAAATTCTGGGCAGTTGGCCTTGTTTTTCTTATTGTTTCTGCAGCTTTTTTAATGTAATTATTAAAATTGCCTTCATTGGCTTCCAATGCTGCCTGTGCTACTCCGTAAGCGGCAGTTGCGCCAATAGCGCCTGCCCCGCGAACAATCATTGCCTTTATTGCATTTGCTGTCTCTATATGGCTTCTGCATGTATAAATTTCAAATTTATGCGGCAATAAAGTCTGGTTAATTAATTTGACATCATTGCCTTCCATCCAGACTGTTCTGTAATCCGTTCCATTGACTTTCATTTCAAACAAAGAATAGTGCAGCATTATTTAAAATTATTGCAATAAGGTTTAATTATAGTAAAGGGCACAAAAATTTGAGCAATAGATATGCCCTTTGCTTACGTAAAAAACGCAAAGCGTTTTTTTGTATCCCTCTGGGATATTACGAACGGATAACTATTGCTCAATAGATTTTGTCCGTGAGTATAGGTTTATATAATCATTGATATTACCTCTAGTACCCAGAATGAGCAACATGCAAATTGGAATTTCTAATATTGCAATCATATCTTACCACTCTCCACCAGCCTTGGGCGGGCTGGGAGCTGATATTGGCAGCGGGAGTACTGGTGGAATGAGTACGTATTTGAAACAGGTTGCAGGATGTCTTGATGCTGATGGGATTAATGTGACAATCTTCACAACCAATCAGGTTAAAACAGATAAGCCATTAGACGCCATAGTTGGTGAAAATATTCATCTAGTCCAGATTCCAACAGGAGAGCCTACTTCTGACAAAAATGAGCTGAAAGGCAGAAGAGATATATTTGCAGAAGGCGTATTATCCTATTATAGCCAAAATAAGCTTAACAATCCAGACTTAATATACAGCAATTACTGGCAGTCTTTTAGGGCTGCAGAAGCATTAAAAAGAAAAAATAATGAAGCCATACTTTTTCAAAATTTTCATTCTATAGAAAAAACAAAAGAAAATTTAATTCCTGGCTATGATTTAGATAAAGAGAGGATTGCTGAAGAAAAAGAAATAACTCGGTTGGCAGATGGCATTATTGTTTCAACAATAGCTGGGATGCATGACTTAAGGCATCATTATGGTGCAAATAAAAATAAAATTCATATAGTGCCGCCAGGAGTTAATACTGGAACTTTTTATCCAATAGGTAAGCAGGAAGCAAAGACAGCTCTTGAACTTCCTCAAGATGAGTATGTAATTCTGTCTGTAGGAAGGCTTGATCCTATGAAGAATTATGGCCTTCTTATAGAAGCTCTTGGATTAAAAATTATGAAAGACACTAATTCAAGATTATACATTATTGGAGGTGATAAGGGCGATAAAGAAAGGATAAGATTAGAAAACAAAACTAAAGAAAACAGTATAGAAGATAAAGTAAATTTTATAGACCATATGAACCAGCAAGATTTAGCGTCATGGTATAACGCTGCTGATGTTTTAGTTGTGCCATCTTTGCATGAAACTTTTGGTTTAGTTGCCCTTGAGGCTATGGCATGCGGCACACCTGTAATTGCTTCTGATGTGGGTGGTTTACAATATCTTGTTGTAGATGGATATACAGGATACCTTATACCGCCAAATAATCATGTTAGCCTTGCAAAGAAATTGGAGTCAATCCTTAGAGATAAGGAAACAAGGGAAAATATGGGGGCAAATGCACTGGAGCATTCAAAAAATTATTATTGTGGAGCAATGGTGTCAAAATTGTTTGATGCGTTTAATAGAGTTCAAAACTCAAAACTTGCGGGAATAAAGAATTAGGCTGCAGTAAAACTAATCAACAAAATATTTATATAATCAGCAGTTTTTTGCTTATATAGTGGCGGAACTAAATAATTGAGCAATAATTATTCCGCTACTATGTTAGAGAACACAAACTATTTTGATTAGTTATTTGTGTTCTCCGCTATTGGTGGTCTTTATGAATAATGCAGATTTAAAAGCTATGATAAGAACTGTACCAGATTTCCCAAAAAAGGGGATCATGTTCAGGGATATAACTACAATTCTGCAGAATAAAGATGGATTTAAGTATGTTATTGACAAGTTCTATGAAAGGTATAAAGATAAAGATGTTGATGTTGTTGTTGGCATTGAATCAAGAGGCTTTATTTTTGGCTCTGTTTTGGCATATAAATTAGGCTGCAGCTTTGTGCCTGTAAGGAAAGAAGGAAAATTGCCTAATAAAACAAAGAAGCAGAAATATTCTTTGGAATACGGCACTGCGACAATTGAAATACATGAAGATGGAATAAAGAAAGGGCAAAATGTTTTGATTGTTGATGACCTATTGGCTACAGGAGGGACATTATTGGCTGCAATAAATCTTGTAGAGCTTTTAGGCGGAAAAGTCTTGGAGTGCGCTTTAGTTGTTGAGCTACCGGAATTAAAAGGCAGGGAAAAATTAAAAGGCTATAATGTTTTTTCCTTGGTTGAGTTTGAAGGGGAATAAGATAATTAGAAACTATTCGATCCATTTGTGTCCCCCTTAAAAAAATTCTTATAGGAATATTTTATTCAATAAAATATTAATAATGGTTGCATACCTTTATCAGAAATGAATCCTTCGTTTAGTACGCGCGCAGTGGAATCTGGAATAGGGGGATTAGTTACGCCACCTTATGATACGGGAAAAGCACAGCCATGGAACGAATTTGGTGTTCCTCCGGAAGTTACATACAGCAGAAGCTTGCCAGATAACAGCGTAGCAGCCCTAGAATCAAAAGTTGCCTCTTTGCATGATGATAAGGCAAAGGCTGTTGTATTTGCCAGCGGCCAGGCTTGCACTTATGCATTGCTGTCAACTGCCAGGGAAGGAAGCCATGTCATCTGCGGAGAACAAGTTTATGGATCTACAACAGTCCTCCTAGAGCAATATACGAGAGGATTGCCTCATAGTTTTGTGGAGCCCACAAGAGATAATCTTGAAGCTGCTGTGAAAGTCAATACAGAATATTTATTGCTTGAGACGCCAACTAATCCTTTGCTTTCCATAGTAGATCTTGAAGAAGTACAGAGTTTTTCAAAAGAGCATAGTGTAAAATGGATTTTAGACAATACATTCGCAACCATGTTTCTGCTTGATGGGTTTAAGTATGGAGCACATGTGGTATATTACTCAATGAGCAAATATTTGGCAGGCCATCATGATGCAATTGGTGGGGTAATCGTAACAAAAGATTATGATTTGGCAGATAAGCTAAGAACTGCAAGAAAAATGCACGGAAGCATTATGTCTCCTGATGTTGCATACCGCATAAATGTCCAGATGCAGACACTGCCGCTTAGAATGAGAAAGCAATGCGACAATGCAATGGCTGTTGCAGAATATTTGAGCACTAATCCACAAGTTTTGCATGTTTATTATCCCGGATTAAAAAGCCATCCTGGGCATGAAATTGCAGCAAGGCAAATGAAGGCAGCAGATGGATGTGAAAACCGGTACGGTGGTGTAGTCTCTTTTGAAGTAGATGGCGATTTTAAGGCTTTTGGGAATTTTTTTGCAGAAAATAAAAAAGTTGTCTATCTTATGGAGTCTTTGGGCAGCAATGTGACAATTCTTGCAAATCCTGTAACAATGAGCCACAAAGGCCTGACAGAAGAACAACGGCAAAAACTGGGAATAAAGCCAAACCTCTTCAGGCTTTCAGTAGGGATTTCGGATGTTAATGATATTATCAACACGCTGGAAGAAGGGTTTAAACATATCTGAAAGCAATAAGCTTATAGCTTCTATTAACTAAAATTGTTACTAAGAAAGAGCAAAATCAGGGAAAAATATTTAAAGAAGCATACGATTTTTGATGTATGCAATCCGTTCCTCCAAGATATTTCAGCACTAACGAAGCTATATTTGGGACTTCTAATTTAGAAAGCAGGATTGCAGAAGGAAGCCTGCAGACTGTAGGGCTTGCAGAAGCAATAATCACGGGACAAGCTCCTGATTCTGGTTTGTTTATGCCGACGCATATTCCGCAAATCAACCCCGAAGCTATTTTAAGGATGAAAGATATGTCATATGCCCAGGTGTTTGCAGAGACAATGCAGCCTTTTTTTGAGGGCACGCTTCCAAGAGAAACTCTTGAAAATATTGCAGAGGAAGCTTATCCGGAGAAAGACGAAAAAAGCGCTTTCAGGCCTTTCATAGAAAAAATTTCAGAGATTGATTATATTGGAAGATTAGACGAAGGGCCTACATTTGCATTCAAGGATTATGCCGCGCAAGTTCTATTCAGGATTATAGAAGCTTTGATGAAGCAGGATTCTGGGGAAGTAGAGAGTTTAGGCAGAGAGTTCCAAAAAAAATATGAAAATGCTAAAAATCTTGGTAGTCTAGGATTGGCATATGCTAAAGCTATGCCCGCAAATATAAATAGGGATATGGATTTCAGAAAGCATCTTAGCGACATTGATTTAATGGCATTCATTGTTGCAACTTCCGGTGATACAGGAGGCGCAATGGGGCACGCTGTCTTAAACAGGGAAAGAATGTGGATGGCTATTTTGCATTCCGCCTTTATTGGCAAAGAAATAAGCGAATTACAAGCAAAGCAAATGGATACTTTAGAGGGAAATACTTATGCTATTTGGACTAAAACAGATTTTGATGGAAACCAAAAAATTGTACAAGACTTACTAAAAGACTCCGAACTAAAATATATGAATATGAATTCTGCTAATTCAATAAACATTGGCAGGCTTATTCCCCAAATAGCTTATTATTTCTATATTTACTCAAGAGTTGCTGAGCATGCAGGAGAAGAAATTATGTTTTCAGTTCCATGTGGAAATCTTGGGAACATTGTTGCCGGCCTGTTTGCAATAAAAATGGGTCTTCCTATAAAATTGCTTATGGGTGTAAATGAAAATGATGTGGCTAAGAGATTTTACAGGACAGGAGATTATGCGCCTGCTGAAAAAACAGTAACAACATTCTCTAACGCAATGGATGTCAACTGGCCTAGCAATATGAGAAGGCTATTCCAATTATATGGCGGCCAATTAATTGAAGGAAAGGATCCGGATGACCCTGAAAGAAAGATAATAACACAATCAATTCTGCCAAACCTCCATCTTATGCGGCAGGATATAGTAGGCGCTTATAGGGTAAGCAATGAAGAAACGCTTAATGGAATTAAAGAATTCTGGGAAAAAAATTACATGATTGGAAGTTTGCACTCAACATCGGAGCCTCATACCGAAGTGGGAAGGCAAGCAGCACAAAGATTCAGGCAGCAAACAGGCTATAATGGCAAAATTATCACAATTGGAACAGCGCATCCGGCAAAATTCCCTGAAAGCCTGCTGGATTTGGGAATCAAGCCTATACCTCCAACAGCATTATACAGGCTTCATAACAGGCCTCACGGAAAGCATTTTGAAGTAGAGAATGACTACAATGCTGTAAAAAGCCTTGTTATGCAGTTCCATCAGCAGGAACTTGCAAAATATAAATAATCTAGTAATTAAATTAGAATGTATAGGGAATATAAAATAAAAAACAAAACCAAAAATCTACTTTTTTCCTTTTCTTATTGCAGTGCAGTCAGGGCATGCAGAGCTTGCTAGCGCTCCTATTCCTGCAACCAAAAACAATGCTGTCCACCATTGGACGTTCCAGAAATCCCACATTTCCAGGTCTCTAAGCAAAAACAATACGCCGAGCACCACCAAAATTCCCCCGCATAGCTTCGTGCATTTATTGCATGTACAACACATATCACATCACCTTTACGTTACCTTAAGAATAAGAGTTTAAATAATTTGTGATTTTTGTTGTTGAAGAATTACTTATACCCATGAGAAAAGCCCTTTTCATGTGCCCATTTATGCGCTCTTCCAAGAACCTGTATTGGAAGTTCTTTACCATCATTATAAACTCTTATAATCCCCCTTTGAGGATAATCTCCATATACTGAAACTCCTTGACTTTTCATTGCATTTGTGAATTCTTTAAATTCATCTGAACTTACTAATTTTTCTAATTCTCCTTTATAGAACATATCGAATAAGACAGAACCTCGCAAATCGGACAATTCTATATCACTGTCCTTCCAAAGTACTGCACGCACTTCTGTAGCATTAAATCCAAGACTATATCTATCAGCTATATCTCTCAATCCATCTCCATATTTTGTAATATCCTTACCAGATATATATGTATCAAATGTTTCTTGTCTCCATTTTTCTGGCACTGTATTAAGAAGTTTTATCAGACCTTGTAACCAGAAACTTGTATTTTCTGAATGTTGTCTTTCCATAGATCATCTGTATAATTAAATGTTTATTAAAAAATAATAGTCTTAAATAATTATTCTATCATCTCAATCTCAATGTTTAATCCTTCAGGTATAGGCACTCTCATCACCAATCTTAAAGCCCTTTCATCCAAGCCCAAATCAATCACTCTTTTATGGACTCTCATTTCAAATCTGTCCCACGTTGCTGTTCCCTCTCCATCAGGGCTTTTTCTTGTAGTAACCCTTAATTTTTTAGTGGGCAAAGGTATTGGGCCTCTCATCTCTACACCAGTTTTCTTCGCGATATCGCTTATGTAACTAGAAACTTCATTTATTTTATTGATGTCGATACTCGCTAATTTTATTCTTGCCTTTTGCATTTTCGTGTTTCATGATAAGATTTTAACTAATCATGAATTAAATATGAAGGTGATGATTTTTATTTCTTGACTAAATCAATGCACATTCCTGCTGCTACAGTTGTGCCTGAATCCCTGACAGCAAATCTTGCCATCTGTGGAATGTCTTTTTGCCTTTCTATCACTAATGGCTGTATTGGCCTAATTTTCACAATAGCGGCATCACCATTTTTGATAAAGTCTGGATTCTCTTCTTTTGTTTGTCCAGTAGCAGGATCTAATTTTTTCTCTATTTTCATGATCTGGCATGCTACCTGCGCTGTGTGAATGTGGAATACAGGTGTATATCCAACACTAATAACACTTGGATGATTTAAAACAACTATTTGCGCTGTAAATTCTGTTGCGATTGTAGGCACATTGCTAGCATGGCCTAAAACATCTCCTCTTGCTATGTCTTTTTCACCAATGCCCCTTACGTTAAATCCAACATTGTCTCCTGGCTCAGCTTGCTGCAACTGCTCATGGTGCATTTCTATTGATTTAACTTCTCCTGTCACGCCTTTTCCTTCTCTTGCTGGAACTACAATAACCTTATCATTCACTTTCATAATTCCGGTTTCTACTCTTCCAACAGGAACAACTCCAATGCCTGTAATTTTATAAACATCCTGTATTGGCAGTCTTAATGGCAAATTTGTTGGCTTTTCAGGCTCTTTTAATGTGTCAAAAGTTTCCAGTAAAGTTTTGCCTGTATACCATGGCATGTTCTGGCTCTTGGTAGCTACATTTTCCCCGAGCAAAGAAGCTCCGGCTACAAATGCAATTTCTTCTGGCTTGTAGCCAACAGTCTTTAGCAAAGCAGAAACTTGGCTCTTAACTTCCTCAAATCTTTTTTGGTCGTACTTTGCCATATCCATCTTGTTTACATAAATAATAAGCTGATTAACGCCTAATGTTCTTGCCAGGAAAACGTGCTCCTTTGTCTGTGCCTGTACTCCATCTCCTGGGTTTGCGCTGACAACTAGAACACCAGCATCTGCCTGAGAAGCTCCTGTTATCATGTTTTTGATAAAGTCTTTGTGCCCAGGTGCATCAATAATTGTAAAATAATATTTTGGTGTTTCAAATTTCTTATGAGCTAAGTCAATTGTAACTCCCCTCTCCTGCTCTTCTTTTAGATTATCCATTACAAATGCAAATTCAAAGCCTACTTTGCCAAGCTCTTTTGCCCTCTCTTTAAGCTTCCTCATAGCCTGCTCATCAACATTCTTTGTGTCGTACAGCATTCTGCCTACTGTAGTGCTTTTTCCATGATCAACATGACCGATAAATACAAGGTTAATGTGTACTTTTCCTTTAGCCATTTTTATAGTCCTCCATATATTATTTTCTGGTTTTTACCCTTCTTGGGAATAGTAGGGTATTTATAAAGATTATGGTTTTGTTTGCGTCTGACTAACACTGTAGTTTATACATAGAAACATCACTTATACCCAATCCTCATAAACTTCTTGCAATTTAAGCAGTAATAAACCATATGGCCTTTATGGGTTCTTACCCTTAAATTCTGTCCAGGAACGAGAAAGCTGTGGCAGTTTTTGCATATTCTTCTTTTCAATGTTAATGGCAGTTTAACCTTGTACTTCATAGCAATTCTTCTTGCGTTCTTGGCATACTTATCTGATAAATCAGGATTTTCATTAAACGCTTCTTTGGCCTGCTTAAATAGCATATCTATCTCATTTAAAGCCAGTTTCTTCTGCTGTCCTTTGGTCCCTTTGAACTTTTTAATCATTTTTCATCATATTAGGCTAAAGTTTTATAAAAAATATAATAATCTTGCTATTTCTATGCTCAATTTCATAAAAAATTTTTTTGCAAAAGAAGAAATACAGGAAGAAAAAATAGAGCTCAATGAATTAAGTAATTGGCTTGATGAAAAAACGAAGCCAATATTTGAAAATTTGAGCAATAATATTAATCAGATAATCCATGAAATTACTGACGAAAAGGAAAAAGCATTTGAAAACATAAGAATATTAGAGGCTGCAAAGCTGCAAAACCCAAAAATACCTGAAAGAATAAAAACAATAATGGAAGGCAACAGATCTGCTTTCATTAAAAAGGTATCATTTTTCTTGGGCAATATTGATTTAAAATTCTATGATTGTGATGAAATCCTGAAAAAATGCGATGAAATCAAAAACCAAATTGATAATCTGGGAAAATCAACTGCTAGAAGCTATCAGGTTCTAAATGAATTTTTTGCAAGAGAAGCAGAGCGTATAGCTGCAAATATCAAAAACATTGAAAATTATTCAAAAGGCATTGAATTAGCAGTTAAAAACAGCAAAATTTCAATAATCAACAAAATAAAAAATGATATTGCCGATATACAAAACAAAATAAAATTAAAGAAAGAATATTCAAATGAGATGGAGAACGGCAAAAATAATCTTCAAAATAATAAAAACAAATTGCTGGAAATTGAGAACAAAATTAACGAGATAAAATCAGGCATTGACTACAAAAATTATGAAACGTCATTGGAAGAAAGAAAAAACACAGAATCTAAAACAAAGGAAATTGAAAACATTCTTTTCCATGACTTTTCTGCTTTGGATAGGCCATTAAAGAAATACGCAAAAACAGCTTTTGAAAACGAGGATTTGATTGCATTGTACCTTAGCAGCCCAATAAAAGCATTGGCTTACGACAATAATCTTGAAATTGCCAAAATCATGGCTAATCTTGAAAAATCTTTGAGAGAAAGCAAATTGGAACTGGACCAGAAGAAGAGCGAAAAAACACTTGCAAAAATAAAGGAGATGGATAAACAATATTTCAACGGCTTAAGGGACAAATACAAAAAATCTGATGAAAGGATTGCTGCATTGGGCATGGCAATAGAATCCAATGAAGCCAAAAAGGAATTGGAAAATTTATATATTGATTTGAAGAAAATTAATGAAACTATTTTGGCTATAAATGAAAATATATCAAACCTTGGCAATGAAATTGAAAAAATCGATGTTTCTCAATTAAAAGAAGGTTTGCAAAAAGAGATAAAAGAAATAATCAATGAAGAGATTGTGATTGGTTAAGTGTTATACCCCTATTTTCGTGCATAATCAGAAATTATCGTCTAATAACTCATAATAGGACTGCGGGTGCTTGCAAGCAAGACATAATTTTGGAGCATCCTTCCCTTCATGGACATATCCACAATTCCTGCATTTCCATTTTACAATTTTGTCTTTGTTGAAGACTTTCTTGTTTTGAACATTATAAAGCAATTTCCTGTATCTTTCTTCATGATGCTGTTCAACTTCTGCAATTTCTTTAAACGAATTTGCTATTTCATTAAATCCTTCCTGCCTGGATATTTTTTCGAACTGAGGATACAATACCCCCCACTCCATTTTCTCCCCATCTGCGGCTTCAAGAAGGTTATCTGCTGTTGCTCCGATTTTTCCTGCCGGATAGGACGCAGTTATTTCACAATTTCCCCCTTCAAGATATTTAAAGAAAACCTTAGCGTGCTCTTTTTCGTTATCAGCTGTTTCCTGGAATATCGCTGATATTTGCTCATAACCCTCTTTTTTAGCTACAGAAGCAAAGAAAGTATATCTGTTTCTAGCTTGGCTTTCTCCTGCAAATGCTTTTAGAACATTCTTTTCGGTTTCTGTGCCTTTCAAATTTTTAGACATAACAAATAAGATATTAACGCTTAATTTATTAATCTTTCGAACTCAAATATTTAGGCTGTTAGCAATTACGTTTATGATACTGCATTCCTGTTCTTGTAATTTAGCGAGAAATAAGTTTTATTCTTTAGCCTTCTTACACGCTTCTTCCAGCGCAACTAACGCAGGTAATCTGCCTTCTTTTTCTATAAATTCCAAAGAAGCGCCTCCGCCGGTGCTTACATAAGTCATTTTGTCTGCAAGGTCAAAGCTGTTGATTGCAGCGCCTGTGTCGCCGCCGCCAACTATTTTAGAACAGTTTAGGCTCCCTAAAAATTCTCCTATTTCCTTTGTGCCTGCAGAAAATTTTTCCATCTCAGAAACCCCTAATGGCCCTGCCCAGAAAACTGTTTTTGCGTCTTTTAGCTCATTTTTATAGTTTTGAATTGTTTCAGGGCCTATGTCCATGCTAATCCATTCTTTTGGTATTTCATCCGCACCAACAACTTGGGTATTCGCGCTATTGCTGAACTTATCAGCTGCGACAAAATCAGCAGGAAGAACTAATTTTCTGCCTGCTAGCTCAATCAATCCCTTGGCAGCATTAAATGTTTCTTCATCGAACTTTGAAGCGCCTATATCAATTCCTTTTGCTTTTAGGAAAGTATTCGCTAAAACTCCGCCAATGAGTATTTTATCAGCCTTATTTGCAAGCGCCTTTAAAGCTCCAATCTTGTCTGCTTTTGCTCCGGCAACTATGGCTATAAAAGGCCTTTCTGGGTTTAACAATTTGCCCAATTCTTTTGCCTCCTTTTCAACTAAAAATCCTGCGCAGCTTGGCAAGAATTTTGTTATTGCGCAAAAAGAGGCATATTCCCTGTGGCTTTGCGCAAACCCGTCATTAATATAAACATCAGCAATGCTTGCTAATTTCTTTGCATATTCATCATCATTTTTTGTTTCTCCTTTATTGAACTGGATATTTTCCAATAAAACAATATCACCTTCCGGCATATTTATATCAACAGAATCAAGGCTAATGGAGTTTTCAGCAAACACAACATCAATGCCAAGAATTTCGCTTAGGTCTTCAGCAACAGGCCTTAATGTTAATTCTTTTTTAATCTCCTCAAAGCTTTTGCCTTCTTTCAGCAAATCCTTGGGCCTTCCAAGATGGCTCATCAAAATTATTTTGCAGTTTTTTTCAAGAAGAAAATTTATTGTTGGTATCGTTGCTTTCAGCCTTGTATCGTCTTCCACCATCCCATTTTTTATTGAAACATTAAAGTCAGCCCTAACTAAAACCTTTTTGCCTTCAAGCTCAATATCCTTCAAAGTAAGAAAATTAATTTTAATCACCAGTAAATCAGCTTATTTAGGCATTATTTAAAATTTGTTGTTTTGAATGTGGAAAGGTTTATTAAATGATATTCATTACCTTAGAATAAGATAAGATGAAACCAAAAAAGCACGGCAGGAATCTGGTGAATTTATTGTCAGAGTATAATGGAAAGCTGATAGGCGTTGAGGGAGCGCCTTTTCCAGAAAATAATAATGGATATTGGCTGCAAACACTAATTCTTACATACCAGAATGAAACGCAACAACAAATTGAAGTCGGGGTAACCTTGGTAAGTGGAAAATTAATGCATAAAAAAAATGATCCTACTGAATACACGAACTTAAGCGTGGTTGATTTAAGTAGAGTCAAAAACAGGGAAGATTATATTTACAGGTTATTAAGGCATAACACTTCCAGCGGAATAACTAATTTGTTTACCAGCAACTATATAACTTCTGATGGAAATCATGCAGTTGGTGCATACAACCAATTAAATGCTGCTCCTCCTGAAAATACAAAAGAACTTGTAGATGTTTTAAGAAATTCCTCAGTACATAACCCTTATGGAACATATCAAGGAATAGCTTCCATAATACCGGATCCGCAATTACGTATTAATTTAGGAAGAGGGGTATAATGAAACTTATTAATTTTAATTTACAACTTATTACTTCTTAATTGACAATAAAAATCAAATAAACAGCGGCACAAAAATCAATGCCACTATGCTCATTAGCTTAATTAAAATATTCAAAGACGGTCCAGAAGTGTCTTTGAATGGGTCTCCTACTGTATCTCCAACAACTGCAGCTTTATGCGCATCTGAGCCTTTTCCCCCAAAATTGCCTTCTTCAATGAATTTCTTTGCATTATCCCATGCTCCTCCTGAATTTGCCATAAAGACTGCTAATAAAAAGCCAGTAATAATTGTTCCCACTAATACACCACCTAATGCCTGTAAATTCCACAAGCCAATAATTATTGGTGTAACGATGGCTAATGCACTGGGCAAAATCATTTTTCTTAATGCAGCTCCTGTGCTTATGCTAACGCATCTTTTATAATCAGGCTTTGCTTTGCCCTGCATCAGGCCTTTTATTTGCTTAAACTGCCTTCTGACTTCTTCCACAATTTTTTCTGCAGCCTGGCCAACAGCTTTCATTGTTAATGCGCAAAAAACAAATGGAAGCAAACCTCCAATAAACAAGCCAACCATGACAAACGGGTCAGTAACACTAATTATAACTTCTTTGCCGGTTAATTGCGCAACAATTTGGGTATAGCTTGCAAATAAAGCCAAGGCAGTTAAAGCTGCTGAGCCAATTGCAAATCCTTTTCCAATAGCAGCAGTTGTATTGCCAGCAGCATCCAATGATTCAGCCCTTTTCCTTACTTCTTTGCCCATTCCAGCCATTTCAGCAATTCCAGCAGCATTATCTGCCACAGGCCCATAGCAGTCTGTTGCAAGAGTAATTCCCAAAGTAGACAGCATTCCAACAGCGGCAATCGCTATCCCATATAAACCTGCAAATTGGTAAGCTAAGATAATAGCTGCGCTAACTGCTAAAACAGGAATTATTGTAGATATCATGCCAACTGAAAGCCCCTGAATAATGCATGTACCAGCGCCTGTTCTTGCAGCCTCTGCAATAGACTTTGTAGGTTTCCTTTTATTTGAGGTGTAATACTCAGTGGATAATCCAATAACAACCCCAGCTACTAAACCAGCTAAAGAAGCATAAAAAACGTTTACATCATTGATAAAATATTTTATAACAAAAAATGATGCAACAGCCATCATAATAGCAGCGGAAAAAATCCCTTTGTTGAGGGCAGCATTCGCATTTGCCTTTTTTCCTGCTCTTACAAAAAATGTCCCTATAGCAGAAACTATAATCCCAACTGCTGCTAATATCAATGGAAGCAATATTCCTTTATCCCCGCTAAAAGCAACCATGCCTATAACCATAGCAGCTATAATTGAATCAACATAGCTTTCAAACAAATCTGCTCCCATTCCTGCAACATCTCCAACATTATCTCCAACATTATCTGCTATTGTAGCTGGGTTTCTTGGGTCATCTTCCGGAATTCCTTTTTCAACTTTTCCAACCAAATCAGCTCCAACATCAGCTGCTTTTGTATAAATTCCGCCACCTACCCTTGCAAACAATGCTATCGAAGAAGCACCAAAGCCAAACCCGTAAATGATATTTGGATCGTTAAAGAGGAAATATATCAGGGTAACTCCCAACAAGCCCAAGCCCACAACAGTCATGCCCATTACAGCTCCGGATGAAAATGCAACTTTCAAGCCATCATTCAGGCTTTTTTTAGCGCCTTCTGCAGTTCTTGCATTTGCTTTTGTAGCAATCCTCATGCCGATATTTCCAGCCAATGCAGAAAAAAATCCGCCAATCACAAAGGAAACCGATAGTTTATGCCCTGTATTAGGAATTAAAAACCATAATACCACTGAAACAATTATCATAAAAATAATCAGAATTTTGTACTCCTTGTTCAGAAAAGCCATTGCTCCCTCATGAACAGCATTGGAAATCTCCTGCATCTTTTCAGTGCCTGCAGGCTTCTTTTTGACGCTGACAGCCAAGCACCCCGCAAATATCAGCGCTATAATGCTAACAACAAAACTTATAGTTAAAGTAAGCGAATCCATAAAATCACCTCATAATTGAAAGATAGAACAAAAATATAAAAGAGGACTTTAAAATGTTTTTGTTTTTTGAATAAAAAATTTGGGTGCAATAAAATGGAGCCGCATAATTTACTGAAATTACGCAAAAGAGATGAGGCTAAGTTTCTCGGTTTAGAAGTTTTAAAGAAGGGTTTGGTAACAACATATACAACTGAAAAATGATAACATTTAAATAAGCATTATCATTACTTCTCCCTATGAATATAACAACTTTTAATCCCCCTACTAAAAATGATAAGGGAATATATGTTTTTAGCAACCCTATAGAAAGAATGTATGACTCTATTCACGTTTCTTCTGTACAAGAATATTTGGAAAGACAAGAAAGAATTCTAAAAGCTACACAAAGCATTGTTGATGATTTAACAGCTCGCCAACTAGCAGATGGAGTAGAAGGTGATGTAGAAGTAATGTTTAGATTATGGAATGCTAATAAACATATTTTCGGTATAGGCAAAGTTGGAGAGCTTGGATTTCCTAATTTTTCAATACAAACAGATTATGGCCAATCTGACCTTTATTTATGGCCAGCAGAATCGGGGATTACATTACAGGTACATGGAAGAGGAATAGCTGAAGAAACAGTAAAATCACTACAAGGAAATCTTGAAAGTATATTTAGTGCTTCCGATTCTAGATTAGAGGTTTATGAGGGTCACCAAAGAGCAGGTTTTTTAACAGCTAGATTATTTGTACCCGAACATAGATAATCTATTTTTTTTGCACTTCCACATATATCAAACCCTTCTTACTTTTAAGCCCTTTATTTTCTTAACGATACCCTTCAGGTAAAAATTCCAACAACATGGATGAACAGTGAGTGGAGAGGGAAAATCCATACGCAGTGTGGATTTTTCCTTTCCGAATAGGGCATTGCGAAGCAATGACCATCTGTGAATCCATTGTTGTTGTTGGAATTTTTATTCTCGTAGGCAAGAATACTACACAGTTTCTGTGTAGATGAATTGCCTTGCCTAAAGTTTTTCTACTTCTTAAATAAAAGATTAAGCGTGCAGCGAAATTTCGGCACGCTCAATCTCAACT